>MTBK01180744.1_pt1 | contig 72670 bp, 69 predicted proteins | sample 1535981 | NCBI WGS metagenome assembly MTBK01 (sample SAMN06109225, study PRJNA356200) | anaerobic digester metagenome | isolation source: biogas reactors fed with pig manure or primary and secondary sludge | place: Spain | collected 2016-06-30
CCATAGAAGGGGTGCTTGGCCCCTATGGACTGATCGAAGCCGTTGACTATACATCATTTCGCAGTCCGCGGGATAAAAGCCATGCTCTTGTCCGTTGCTACATGTCTCACCATCAGGGCATGAGCTTAATGGCGTTATCCCATCTGCTGCTGGACGCGCCCATGGTGCGCCGCTTTATGTCCGAGCCGGCGGTGCGGGCCACAGAGTTGCTGTTGCAGGAACGAATCCCCGATGTATCTCCCGGCATACAACCGCACAAGCAGGAAGCCGCCTCCAGGGCCAGGCCGGAAGGTGAAGAAGAAGGAGACACCATACGAAGCTTTAATGCTCCGGACACCCCTGTACCGGAAGTACATATGCTTTCCAATGGTAATTATCTGGTGATGGTAAACCAGGCGGGCGGCGGCTCCAGCTTTTGGCGGAATCTGGCCCTTACCCGCTGGCGCGAGGACGTGACCTGCGACAACTGGGGTCTGTTTCTTTACATCCGTGACATCGAAAGCAATAATATCTGGTCCAACAGCTACCAACCGGTTTGCCGCGCCGGGAAAAATTATGAAGCTGTTTTTACCCAGGGACGCGCCGAATTCCGCCGCGTGGACTTTGATATTGAAACAAAAACCGAGATATGTGTTTCTCCGGAAGACGATGTGGAAGTACGCAGAATAACTCTTACCAACCGTGGGAGAAACGAGCGGCGACTGGAGTTAACTTCTTATTCTGAAATAGTGTTGTCTGCTGATACCGCGGATCTGGCGCACAGGGCGTTTAACAACCTCTTTGTCCAGACGGAGATCCTTCCGGACGAAAACGGTGTCCTTTTCACCCGTCTTAAACGTGAAGATCATGAACCTGATGTCTGGTATTTCCAGAAACTTTACGCGGCCGGCCAAGACGAACCCGCTTCATGCGAGTCGGACAGGGCGCATTTTCTGGGACGCGGCCGGACTTCGGCCAATCCGGCGGCGATGGAATCTCCAGCCGGAATTCACGCTCCCTTTTGCAACACGGCCGGCTGTGTTCTTGATCCGGCGGCGGCCATTCGGCAGCCGGTCCTGCTCGCCGAAGATGAACCGTTACAGCTCCATCTGATCTGCGGGGCCGCTTCGACCCGGCAGGAAGCTCTGTCTTTGGCTGAAAAATACGGCGACAGTCATTTTGTCGAACGCGCCTTCGATATGGCCTGGTCGCATAGCCAAATTGCCATGCGCCTGCTCAATGTGAGCGAAACGGAAGCGCAGGTTTACGGCCGCCTGGCCAGTTCAATATTTTATGCCAATCCGCGCAACCGGGCGCCCTGGACCACCGTCACCCACAACACCCTTGGCCAGCAGGGACTGTGGCGTTTTGGCATTTCCGGTGACTTGCCTATCGTTCTTTTGCGCATATCAGATATCCGCCGCATGGATCTGGTCCACGATACTTTACGCGCCCACGCATACTGGAGCCTTAAAGGGCTTAAAACAGATCTTATTATTCTTAATGAAGACTTTTCCGGCTACCGGGCCACTCTTAACGACAGCATCATATCGGCCATAAACACGAGCCTCAATGCCGAGATGCTGGACAAGCCCGGCGGCATCTTTTTGAGGCGTATAGAGAATCTGTCCGAAGAAGACCAAATCCTCTTTCAAAGCGCGGCCCGGGTGGTTCTTACGGATGGTGCGGAGGATTTGCGCGAGCAGGTGGAGCACAGGTATGTGCCTCATCGTCCTATACCACTTTTGGATCCTGTCCGACCGGAGGCGGAAGAAACTCCCCGGCCGCCTGAAGACAGGGAAAGGATCCTGATCAACGGCCCGGGCGGGTTCACAGCGGACGGGAAAGAATACATCATCATGCTGGAGCCTGGTATGACCACTCCGGCGCCCTGGTCAAATGTCATCGCCGGCAAACGCTTCGGCATGGTCCTTTCCGAAAGCGGCTCGATATACAGTTGGGTGGACAATGCCCACGAATACAGGCTGACCACGTGGCACAATGATCCGGTAAGCGACCCCACCAGCGAAGCTTTTTACCTGCGTGACGAAGAAACCGGCAGGTTCTGGTCTCTGACACCCCGTCCCAGCCCCGGGCGTAATGGTTATGTTTGCCGACATGGCTTTGGTTATTCAGTCTTTGAGTATCAGGAAGCAAGGCTTAAAACTGAGCTTTACCTTTACGCCTCAATAAAGGATCCATTGCGCTGCGCGGTGATAAAACTGAGCAATACCTCTTCAAGGAGGCGCCGGGTTTCGCTTTCTGCTTTCCATGAGCTGGTTCTCGGTGAATGGCGTCATGACAATCTTATGCATATTTATACGGAAGCCGACAGCCAAACCGGAATTTTGCTGGCCCATAATCCTTACAACCGTGTTTTTCCTCAACGCGTAGCTTTTGCTTCCTGCAGTGAAACAGAGGTATTTCTCAGCGGCGATCGCACGGAGTTCATCGGAAGAAATGGAAGCCTCAAGAAGCCGGCTGCCCTGTCACGTCAGAGTCTGTCAAGACGCTGCGGCGCGCGTTACGATCCGGCAGCCGTGTTACAGACTTTTTGCGAGCTTGCCCCGGGTGAAACGCGCGAAGTTGTTTTTACACTTGGTTCGGCCGAGAACACGGAGGAAGCGCGCCGGCTATACCGCAAGTTTGGCCGTCCTGCAGGCGCCCGTAGCGCTTTGGAGGAGGTTTGGGCCCACTGGGACCATGTACTGGGAGGCATTCAAGTGGAAGTCCCGAACGAGCCGGCATTTAATGTCATGGTCAATGGCTGGCTCATTTATCAAACACTGGGTTGCCGCATGTGGGGCCGCAGCGGCTATTATCAATCGGGCGGAGCTTTTGGTTTCCGGGATCAACTGCAAGACGCTATGGCGCTGCTGCACACGGCTCCGGAAATTCTGCGGCAGCAGCTACTCCTGGCTGCTTCCAGACAGTTTCCTGAAGGGGACGTTCAGCATTGGTGGCATCCTCCTGCCGGCTCAGGCGTACGCACACGTATTACCGATGACAGGTTATGGCTGGTTCAAGCAACCATCCGCTATGTGCTGGCCACAGGTGATACGGGTGTGCTGGACGAAAACATTCCCTTTTTGGAAAGCAGACCGCTGGCGGACGGCGAGGAAAGCCGCTTTGACCAGCATCTTCACCCCGCCGGATCTGCTTCACTCTATGAGCATTGCGTCCGCGCCATTCGTATAAGTCTCTCTTACGGGCCCCGCGGTTTGCCCCTTATCGGCGGCGGCGACTGGAACGATGGAATGAATCGCGTGGGTATAGAAGGTAAAGGTGAAAGCGTATGGATGGCCTGGTTTTTAGGAGACACGCTTGGCCGCTTTGAAAAAATAGCCATGCTCAAATGCGACACTGACTTTGCCGCTATTTGCCGGGAAGAGCAAGAAAAGCTTCGCGCCTGTGTGGAAGAATCCGCCTGGGATGGAAAGTGGTATCGCAGAGCATATTTTGACGACGGCAGCCCCTTAGGTTCAGTCAGCAATGACGAGTGCAAAATTGACGCGATCAGCCAGAGCTGGGCGGTTTTAAGCGGCATGGGCGAAGCCCGGCGGACACGGCGCGCCCTGGAGGCTGTCCGCAAACATCTGGTTAAACCTGAAGATGGTGTGATTCTTCTGCTTGACCCTCCTTTCGTGAACATGGAGCCTGATCCGGGATATATCAAAAAGTATCCGCCAGGCATCCGCGAAAACGGAGGGCAGTACACGCACGCGGCCATATGGACGGTAATGGCTTTTGCCCAGCTTGGCGATTATGAAACCGCGTGGTCACTTTTCAACCTGCTCAATCCGGCACAACATATCAGCACGCCGGAAGCCATGGCGCGTTATCGCGTGGAGCCTTACGTAATGTCGGCGGATATCTATGGAGCCCCGCCGCACATCGGGCGCGGAGGTTGGAGCTGGTACACGGGCGCCGCCGGCTGGATGTATCGCCTGGCTGTGGAAACCTTATTGGGACTGGAACGCCACCCCGATTATTTACTTTTGAAACCACGCCTGCCGGAAAGCGCTCCGCAATTCTTCCGTATTAATTACAGGTATTGCGAACATTTTTACAGGATTGAAGCCCAACGTGTCTCCGAAGGAAGTAAACCAGTGGTATATTTTGACGGACAAATCCAAAAAGACAGCCGCATTCCGTTATTAAATGATAAGCGCGATCACCATGTAAAGATAATCTTTCGCTGATTATATCCCGGCTTCGACAGCGCTAGGTAAACAATAAGAAGTTGGATCGCAGATTAGAGAAAGCCGGCTATTGTTTTGAATGGGCCGACATCAAGCAGGATTTCAAGGCCCTGCAGGAGATCACGAGGAGCGAATGCCACGGGACCTGCGGTAAAGTTTTTCAGGCGGTTGGTGTGGCCATCCCGCCGACACTCCGAGAATTAGCGTGACACAATCAATTTTGTCAAAGAACAATCTGTGATGCCAAGAACTTTTTCAGGGCACCCATCTATCTAAAATAGCAGAACTATTTTTTAGCTACTGTAGAAGATGAGGCAAGAATAAAGATTTGACCCCACGTTTCTTTATCTTTTCCCGCGTCTTTCGTAGTACTCCCGCACAGCGGCCAGGGAGCGGGCCGCCCGCTCCGGATCCTGATAAACGGGAATACCGCCGTCCAGGAGAGTTCGAATCATTTTTTCCTGAAGACTGCGATAGGTAAATCCGACAATCGGTTTGTCGGGATGCGCCTCGGTGAGGCTTACGAACTCCTGTGCGTAATCCCTCATCAGTTTGTCCGTCTCCGAAGGGATCGAATTTTCCTCAACACCCATTTCACCCAGAATGCGTTCAAGAAAAATTCCCGGTGAGACAAAGTAAGCAAGAAGCATATCCGTATCGCGGTCTGAAAGGAGGATATCCGGAATATTGAAATAATCATCCGTGTGATTTTTGCTGAAGGTCATGTCCACCGGATTGGCCGTGCTGGCTGTTTTGGGAATCAGCGGTTTGAGCTTTTTCACGGTTTCAGGCGACAGGCGCGGAAGCTGGAGTCTCGAGCGTGCGCAGGCATCCGCCGCCGTTGCGCCGGGTCCGCCGGAATGTGTCTGGACGACAACCCGGTTTCCGCCGGGTCGCGGCAGGGTGCCCAGAGCCAGCGCGTAATCAAACAGATCGGTGAGCGTTTTGGCTCGGATGATGCCGCACTGCTTGAAAATTCCGTCATAAATTTCATTGGGGCCGGACAGGGAGCCGGTATGGGAAAGCCCCGCCTGCTTTCCCGCTTCCGAACCGCCCACGTAAAGCGCGACGATGGGTTTGCGCGGGGTGATGGCTTTCGCGATTTCCACGAACTTGCTCCCGCGGTTGATCCCTTCGATATACAGGGTGATGACTTTGGTGTTGGGGCAGGCGCCCAGATATTCCAGGCAGTCCACGATGTCGATGCTGGCTTCGTTGCCCACGCTCAAGGCCGCGCTGAATCCCATGCCGTGGCGGTGGAGGTAATTGAACATCTGCGTGATGAAGCTTCCGCTTTGCGAAGCCAGGCCGACAAAGCCCGCCTTGCAATCCGCCTTGATGGGCGTGGGATTGAGTTTGAGATGGAGATTGGCGACGCCCAGGCAGTTAGGGCCCAAAAATCGGATGCCGTGACGGCGGGCGATGGCCTCCAGTTCCTTTTGCAGCACCGCGCCTTCCGGGCCCGCCTCGCGGAATCCCCCGGAAACCACAATGGCGTGCCGGATGCCCTTCTTCCCGCAATCGTCGAGCGTTTGACAGACGATTTCCGTGGGCAGCACGATGATGGCCAGATCGGGGATCTCCGGCACATCCAGGATGCTGGTGTATGCCGCAAGGCCGCGAACGACTTTTTCTTTGGGATGAATCGGGAAAATTTTTCCTTCATATCCCAGCGCCTGCATCGATGACAGCATGATCGATCCCATGCGCATAAATGTGTTGGACGCGCCAAAGAAGGCAATGCTTTTCGGATTGACAATCGGATAGAGAGGACTTTCGGAAATAGAACGAATCATGAGTTTATACCTGCCTTTACAGTTGATTTTTCATCGAAGAGAATTTCATCCTCCTACACCACCGGCAGTTCAGCCTTTTTTCCCTGCCGGGCCTGTTCATCGAGAATGATTTCAAGCGCCATGCGGGCCGCCTTGCCCACGAGCGTGGAGCAGCCTTCCGGCATCCCCGCGGCCAGCGCCGCCTTCATGTCTTCCATGTCGTAGAGATTGAAAAAGCGGCCGAACTGCTTGATTTGGATGTCATGGCAGCGGCAGGTGGAAAATTCTTTCACAAACTCTTCATGGAATTTTTTGGCCAGAAGAAGCGCTCTGATCTGTTTGCCCATTCTTCCCATGTCTTCTTTTTTCCGGCCGAAAAAGTAGCTGATGGCCATGGCGCCGCCCGATAAAGCGCCGCAGTGGCCGTCGCCTGTGAGTCCCACGCCGTCGGCAAAACCAGTGGCGGCGCGCACGACGTTTTCATCCTCCACGCCCAGCACTTCGAAGATGGCGGCAAGCGAGCATTGCGAGCAGTTGCCGCCGCGCAGTTCATAGGCTTTCGCCCGTTTGTAAACTTCTTCAAGCATTTCTTCTCTGTTCATTGAAGTTCTTTCCAATTTTTATTTCCGGACCCGCTCCAGAATTTCAGCTGAACCATGAAGCATCTCCCTCGATGTCCGATGTTGATAGGGTCAGTGGAACCAGCTTGAGCCGCCCGCGCCCGTCCGGCAGGGATTGGACGACTTACCTGGCCATGCTTTCCAGTATAATTTCCGCGGCAATCCTGGCGCCGATGCCCGGCGCGATCACACACTGTGTTCGGGCGCCGCTGGCGTTGAAGGCCTTGAGATTCTCCATGCTGCTCATGGGATCATAGTATTTTCCCAGCAGTCTTTTTTGGATATCGGGGCAGTAAAGGTTCCCGAAGGCAGATTCAAAACGGTTGATGAACAACCGCCCGTAAAGATATGCGCCGGAATCGTCATGTTTTGTGATGTCGGGATGGCAGAAAAACAGTCCCAGCGCGGTGAGCCCTCCGGCCACCGGTCCGCAGATTCCGCCCGACATGGCCAGGCCGGGAAACGGGCCCAGCGCCCGGATGATATCCAGATTGCCCAGGCCGAATTCTTCGAGCAGTGCCGTGGCGCTGCCTTTGGCGCAGTTGCGCATCAGATAACAGTAATCCTCCGCCTGGCGCTGCACACGATCCAGAATCGCCTCCTTTTCGCGCAGCATTTTTTCCCGATCCAGCATTTTTTTTGAAATGCCGTTTTGGACCAGCCGGTTGAAGCGCGCTTCAATGTCGGCAATCGGCCATTGGCGGCCGTTCAGTTCTTCCCGGCGTTTCCGGATCTGATAAGGATCTGACATGACAGGATTCCCTTTCAAGAATCAATCTCGCTTCATGACGGTTTTTGTTCCTCGCGTTGAGCTTGCATTCCGCTATTGAAATAAATGGACACCTTCATATCACATTTGATTTTCAAAGTGCCAGTTGATTATTCAAGAGCGCGGGGCAAATTTGTTCTGCGCGAAAACAGCTGATTTTACACAAGCGCCGAACCGGTCAGTAATGTTTCTCTGCCGTTCCCAGATGCGACTGCAGATAAGACGTCAGATTAACCGGCTTGTTGGCGATCTTCAGTTTCTGGCGGATATGTTCACGGTGCCGATGGATCGTCGCCTCGGAAACGCCCCGCAGACGGGCGATTTCCTTGGAGCGCATCCCGTTACGGATCATGTTGCAGATATTCACCTCCGCAGGCGTCAGGGTATGAAACATTTCCGCGCCCCGCTCGACAAACGGAGAAGGGATCTCCTGGAGGCTGGTCTTTAAAATTTCCACATACTTCATCTTGTTTTTCGACACGGCGGGCGTCAGCGCGTGAAGGACCGGCATGACAACCCTGTCGATATTCATCCGGATATTTTCGTAGATGCGTCTTTTTTCTTCTTCGATGTTGGACAGGACAACGCGCAGCGCCGCATTCGCCTCCTGCAGCGCCTTTCTTTCCAAAAGGATCTGTCGGTTGAAATCCTGCAGCTCCTGCCGGGCGATGACGTGAACGGCAATCTCACCGATCCGCCGGGCTATTGCTTCCAGCAGGGACCTTTCTTCCCGGAGAAACGGCCCTTCATCTGCCGCCGGCCGCGCCTGGACATACAGTATTGTTACATTGCCCGCGGTTTCGCCGCCGATGCGGATTTGCGCGGTTTGCCGCCAATCGGTCCATGCAAAATTTTTACTTTCAAACGTTTTTCCCCGGAAGACGATGCGGGCACGGGCGACGTCTTCATAGCGCCATGACTGTGGAAGAAAATCAACCAGCGATTTTAGGAATTCTTCAATGGAATCATCGTGCTGCTCCGCCAGGCGTGCCATTCCGTACAAACAGTTCAATTCCTTGATCCGTTCCTGCAGGGCGACTTCAACGCCGTCTTTTCTTTCCATCATCTGCCTTTTTTGTAAATCAGTGAAACAAAAATTGCCCATATATTATGGGCAATCCTAGTGCATTCTTTCAGCATTTACAACAGGTTTCTGATTCCTTACCTTATATCAGGCCATCGAAAGGAGACAACTGAAAATGTATAAGAAAATCCTGGTTCCCCTGGACGGATCGGAACTTGCGGAATATGCACTGCCGCATATCAAAAAACTGGCGCAATACGGATTCTCCCCGGAGATTACCCTTCTCAAGGTGTTCTGGGTGGATTACCCGGAATTCAGGAACCTGCAGGGGTATCCCGGATATGTCGAACTGAGAAAAGGCGCCGAAAACGAGGCCCGGCAATATTTGTCAAACATCAAAGAAAACCTGTATACCGAGGGCATCAACACGGACATCGCGCTCCTGGAGGGCAATCGGCCGGCCAGCCTTATTTCCGATTATGCGCAAAACAACGAAATCGATCTGATTGTGATCGCTACCCGAGGTTATACAGGGCGCATCGGACCCGATCGGGGCTCCGGGAAAAAGCTGATGGGCAGCGTGGCTATCAAAGTCCTGCACGAGGCCTGCGTACCCGTGTTGTTGATCAGAACCGAATCCTGTCTTGAAGGATGAATCGAAGAGGATCCTTTCTTCCTGATGGCTCAGCGTGTGACGGATGAAGGACTTCAGCCGCGGTGAGGTAATGAGAGCTGCTGCGCGCGAGGAGAGGGTGCGTTATTTTTCAACTCGTCATCCTGACGGTTTTCTGCCCAGGCGGTAAAGCGCGGCCGTCCGGCTGATCTCTTCCATGACTTCCTTTCTCTTGTCCTCAGGCTCCAAAAGCTCGGCGTCCGCGCCAAAGGAAAGAATCCATTTTTGAACATCATACCAGCCGGATGTGCGCAGGGTCAGGTGAAGTGATCCGTCCGCGCACTTTTCAATGTCTTGATTTTTGCACCATTTTCTTTCCTGAATGTAGGGCGCCTGTTTCGGGCTGAAGCGAATTTTGACGGCCACCGGATCGTCGTAAATGATGCCGAACGCGTCTTCCAGGATTTCATCCGGATTGAAATCCTCGGGATAAGAAAAATCTTTTTCGGATAGAGAGATACTGCTGATTCTTTCCACGGCCAGCGTGCGGATCATGTCATCTTTAGAAATACGCGCCGATATATAAAGGCCGCCGTTCCATTCAAAAAGCTTCAGCGGATCGATATCGAAGCGGCTGACTTTCCCTGAGGAATAGGAATGATATTCAATGCGGCATGTTTTCTGCCGCAGGAAGGCGTCCGTCAGTTTTTCAATTGTTTTTTCCTTGCCGGTGTAATCCTTGGTGAGTTTGTCCGCCATCAGAAAAAGCGACTTGATTCTTTCCAGGTTTCTCGCAAATCCTTCCGGAAAGAAGACATCCAGCTTGCCAAAGGCTCTTTCGATATTCTCCTCGATGTCCGTTCCGCGGTAAAGGCGGGCGTGACCTTTAATGAAATAAAGACTCAAGATTTCCGGGAATGTCAGGTTTATGTCGGCCACCTTGATGTCAGAAAGCCGCCGGATGAACTCCCTGTCCAGATGATACCGGATTTCGCCGTCGGGCAGCGGTTTTTCCTTGTCAATCATGATCTTGAATTCACTCTGGATTTCCTCAATCACCCGATAGGCCTGCCGTTTATCGATCGCAAGCCTTTCACAAATAGCGGAAATGGTCGTTCCCGTCGGCTGCGCCAGCAGGGTAATGGCATCGACAAGCTTTCGAAGCAGTCTCAGTCTCATGATTTTTCACCTTAAAGTCGATTTTTTTGACGCGATAAACGCAATAATGATGTGAACTTTACCGACAATCGCCTCCAAACGCAAAATATTTTTTTCAAAATGACCAAAAATGACACTCCCGCGCGTCATGATGACATTAAAATCAAGGCGGGAGGTTTGGCATGGCCACAAAAGAAAAAGAAAGGGAAGAAAGGGGACTGATCGATTACGGCATCATTTATCTGTCCGGGGCGATCGGAGAGGCAAAGGCCGAGGAAGTCTGCAAACAGATCATCGAATTCAACATCAAGGGCAGCATCAACCAGGTGCAGATGGTGATCAATTCACCGGGCGGCCCCTGCACAGCCGGCTTCTCCATCATCGACATCATGGAATGGTCGAGCATTCCCATCTACACAACCGGAATCGGGATGATCGCTTCCATGGGGCTTTTGATCTTCATGACCGGCGAAAAAGGGCACCGCGTCGTCACGCCACGGACATCCATATTATCGCATCGCTTCTCGGCCATGAACTTCGGCAATCACAGCCAGCTCATCGCGGGACGGCGGGAAGAAGACATGCTGCACGAGCGCATCCTGAATCATTACATGACCTATTCCGGCATCAAGGACCGCAACGAACTGGAAGCATACCTCTTAAGAGATGTCGACACCTGGCTCACCACGGAAGAGGCAATCCGGATGGGCATTGTGGACGTTGTCGAACCCATAAGGAAGAAGCATTAATCCGGTCCGGTATCTTTTGGCCTACGTCGCCTGATCATCTTCCTGTCCCTGGAGATGGTGATTCAGGACAGACAATGCCGGCCGTTGTCTTTCGTATCTTCCCCTTGTGGGAGGGGATTGAGGGGAGGGGGAACCAAACAATGAAAGGAAAAAACAAATGAGCACTATGCAAAGTATCGCCGAACACGATCAGGCTTTGTGCGGGGAGCAAGCAAGTCAATTGCTGTCTATTGTGCACGAATCGAATCCGGGCATGAATGAAGAACCTTTTGCCGACAATTATGAATACCTTGCCGCTCTGGAGAAAGAGGCTCTGCTGATGCTTGTTCTGTCAGCGGTCCGTTCGGGGAAAACCGATTGGTTGGAAAACGACGGCGCAGGGATCCGGCTCTGTGCCGGTCTGAACCTGACGCCGCAAAATATCACTCGGGAGCACATAGAAACAGAGCTGGCCCGAGTTCGCAGCATCAACAGGTCGCGCCAAAACAAAACATTGCTCTCCGGAGTCAGGCTTTTCTTTCCGATGTTTTGCCGGGAAAACCACCTGGATGACTTTGATGAAAAAATTCTTCTGCTTCTGTTCATGCACGCCACCAGTGAGACCTTCCGCAAGGCTTTCCTCCCCTGTGGCTTGGACTATGACAACAGGGGCATAATCATCCGCGTCATTCTTTTCATCCTCAGCATGGACTATGGGGAACAGTTGGAGAAAAGAAGGCATTTCAGCAGAACAGCGCCGCTGGTCGCCCGAGAGATCATTTTCTTCAAAAGCGATTATGAAAGAAGAAGTTCGCACGTCATGGATGAAATCGTGACCATCAATGAGCGTCACGTCCGCGTCATTGTCGGCGACAACCGCCTGTACAAGAGCACCTATGACGAAATCAGCATTGAGCAGAGCACCATTGATCTGGAAAGCGTCGTCATGTCCGCACATGTGAAAAAACCGTTGGTTGACCACATTGCCAGGTATCGGTGCCGGAAAGAAAGGAGGGAATGGTCCCGGCTGGATGACTTTCTGGAATATGGCACGGCGCTGACCTTCTTTTTCCAGGGACCGTCCGGGACCGGTAAAACGATGATGGCCAGAGCGCTGGCGCATCATTTCAACCGGCCTCTCATAACCGTTAACCTAAGCGACGCATCCTACAGATGGCAAACGGAGGCCATCATGATTCAGGCTTTCCGGGAAGCCGCCCTGCTCAACGGCTTCATTTTCTTCGATGAAGCCGACGACATCTTCAGGGAAGGATCCCATCTTTCCAGAATGCTGCTCATCCGGATTGAAAAAGCAAAATGCGTTGTGATCCTGGCCACCAATAAGGCGGGGGGCCTCGATCCGGCCCTGGAGCGGCGTCTATCCATGAAAATTCACTTTCCGCTGCCCGATGCATCTCAAAGAATGAAAATCTGGCAGGCGCTGCTGCCCGGTTTTATCAAACTGGCGTCGGATGTGAACCTGGAGGCTCTCAACGCGCGCTATCCTTTCAGCGGCGGCCTGATCAAAAACACCATTTTACTCGCCGCCAACGCCGCAGAACCGGATGAAAGCGGCAGCCCCGTCATCACACAGGCGCTCCTCGAACAATCCGCGGATTTGCAAACACACCGGATGTCGCAAAACCATAAATACTGCAGGATTTACAGACCGGAAAAAATAATCGATAGGCTTCCGCTGGCGGCCAGGCAGCGTCTTGAATTGAAGAATATCGCCAAAGCGTTTCAGTACTCGCGGGAAAATGAAACCGGACTGAATCTTTTGATAAGCGGAACAAATATTGAAACCGGCATCTCTGCCGCGGAGGCGCTGGCCGCCGAGTGCAAACTGAAAATCAAAAGTTTCAAATTTGGCGATATGGACAATTTTACAAATGATAATGAAACGATTGACATGGTATCGCAGGAAAAAACGAGATTGATAGACTACGCGTTTGGTCAGACAACGGAAGAATCTCACCTGCTGATGATTGTTGACTACAACGGGGTTATTGCATGGCAGGATACAGGAAAACAAAATGACATGGACAGCCGCCTGTCCGTAAGAAATGCTGTGGCGGAACTTTTAAATAAACTGCGCGAATATCGGGGTCTTTGCTGCCTCGTCCTGCACGAATGCCCTCAAACCGTCATCCCGCTGGAATTCCACGCCCATTTCAAACTGGATTATCCGTCGGAAGACATGCAAATCCGGCAATGGGAAAAACATCTGATGCCGGGCACGTCAACCGACGAGAGTCTTGTTGAATTGGTCGAGCGATATCCAATGCACATTGCGGAAATCGACAGCATTGTCCACCGTGCATCCATCCGGTCAATGATTGAAGGGAAGCCCTATTCACCGTCGATGGAAACAGTGAAGATCGTCATTGAAAAGTACCGGGGAAAGAATAAAGCGCCGGTGTTATTCGGTGGAAAATAAAAGACAATAAAGAGGTTCATAATCAAAACTCGTCAAGTAAATAACACTGAAGGCAATTACGATACAAAATTTATAAAGCAGGAATCAATGTCGTTGAATTAAGCATCAAGCTCCCCTCTTTTTGAAAGAGGGGTTGGGGGAGATTTTTAGAATGTCAATAAAATCAAGAATCTGTCCTATTCAGGAACAGGAAGAAAAGATCATGGAATTATCAGATCACTATAATGCATTGAAACTGAAAATCATGGATCGTAAGGAACCGTTTGAACGCTTCGTCGCTATGCTGGAGAATGAGACAACGTGGCTTACTGCCCCGGCCAGCACGCGGTTTCATCTGGCTCAGGAGCGCGGTTTGCTGAAGCACAGCGTAGGCGTTGCGGAAACTCTTTTGCGGTTTCGGGGATTTCTTGCGCCAAAGATCAGCGAAGAAAGCTGTGTCATCGTCGGGCTGTTTCATGATGTCGGCAAACTGGGTGCGCCGGGAAAACCTTACTATTTGCCCAATGACAACGAGGGGATGGTGAAAAACCGGGGTATATGCTACAAAACAAACCCGGACGTCGTTACGATGGGCCTGGCCGTCCGTAGTCTCTATCTCATTTCGCAATATATTTCTCTTTCTGAAACCGAAGCACAGGCCATTGCCTACCATGACGGCCAATACATCGATGACAACAAAGTTGTGGCCCACAAAGAGGAACCGCTGACGTTGCTTCTTCATTGGGCAGATTACTGGACAGCGCATATCTATGAAGAGGGGCGAGATAAACAAATCTAATAAAGGAGTTCCTTATGTTTGGCATAAAAGATTTGAAGCAAATAATAACCATAACTCAAACAACAGTTGAATGTCCGGTCAAGGGTTGTAGTTGCATAGTCGAAAGGCAACGTCGCTCATTCAGACGCGAAGCAAGATTTCTGTGTCCCGAACATAAAATCTATATCTCACCTTCCACCTTTGAATATAACAACGAGAAAGATAATTTGTTATGGCAAAATAAAACAGATTTGAATTTACTGGAAGAAATAAAAAAAGACAAGCGAGAAAGCCGCATTGAACGTGATAATAGCGAGGACTCTCTAACTTGGAACGTCTTTCGATATCTAGAGAATACCAACCAATTAGCCAGCCTGTTGTCTCATTTTGGGCATGTGAGTTACATTGAAGCAGATTTGATATATTGGTCATACTCGCCAAAATTGAAAGGCGTATGGCAGGAATTAAAAACAGCCAGGAAGGAATTTGGAGAAAACCCGGCACGCGGCTCTGAGCCCGATTTGATAGCATTAACCGATAAAGCACTCTATTTTATTGAAGCGAAATTGACAGCCACAAATAATACCTCACCAAGCGATAAAAATAATCGCAAAAAATATCTAACAGGCGGCAACGGCTGGTATAAACAAGTATTCAGATCGGATTTTGATACAGTAGCGATACAAGCAAAGAAATACGAGTTGTTTCGCTTTTGGCTGCTTGGCAGTTGGCTTGCGAAAGAAATGAATCGGAATTTTTACCTGATTAATATTGTCCTGTCTGAAAGAGATAAAGACATTGAAGAACGGTTTATCCCCCATATTATACAAGTTGACGGACAACGACAGTTTAAGCGTATAACTTGGGAAGGAATATACAATTACATAGTGGAAGATGCACCAGACAGCCGTGACAAACAAGTGATGGTGGAATATTTTCATAATAAAACAATTGGCTACAAGTATGGTATTTTACAGAATGCATTCTCAGTTTCACAGGACGTTCCAGCGGCACAACACTTGATTGGCAATTAATAGCTGACAGGTGGACAATAAAATATCCGGAACAATTATTTCCAGTATTTGCCTAACAATATATAATATTTCCCCATTATGTTAGGCAAAGGTGGTTTATGAGCATCATTAGAGGCATTCTGGAAGAAGAACATGAACGGCTGAAAAATCTAATCGTTTTTTACGAGAAAAAGATTTTGGAATGTCCACAGGGTGCCATATCGATAAAAGAAAGAGGCGGCCAAAAATATATTTATCTTGCGTATCGTAAAGACAAAAAGGTTGTCTTTGATTATATCGGAAAAGATGTCCCTGAAGAACGGAAGGCCCTTTGCGCAAAATTGAAACAGAGAAAAGAATATCAGGCTAAACTCCAACAAGTGAAGAAAAATTTCAGAGAAATTGAAAGGTCTCTTCGTGGAAAAAGAACGTGATCTGTTTTTTGCCGTATTACTCAGCCTGAATAAAGCGGAAAAAAGACCTTATGAAAATTGTCAAGGGAGCTTCGGAAAAGATTTACGCCTTCTTGGATTCTCCGGAGATTTAGTCCCTCGATGACACGATACTAAATCATCTTTTTGTGGTGGTGGTAGGTGAACATGACAGAAGAACAGGAATGGTACCCGGCAGCGCCGCCAACGGGCCGTTTGATCGTTAAGCGAAACGGCCACAGCATTACACGACAGATTCCAAAACCCGTAGTTCTGATCGACACACGGGAAAAGCATCCATTTGACTTCAGCCGGTTTCCAAACTGGATTGCCGGATCAAAAAGCCAGGCACTGAAGGCCGGAGATTACAGCGTGGAAGGCATGGAGGAATTGCTGATTCTGGAGCGTAAAACGCTGACCGATTTGATCACAACTGTTATTCAACAACGCATTCGGTTTTTCAAACAATGTGAGAAAATGTCAAAATACCGATGGAAAGCCTTGCTGATTGAAGCAAGCTATGAGGACATCAAGACTCCGTATGATCAGGATGAATACGAAACGCTGGCCCACCCGAACGCCGTCTCCGGAACGCTCGACGCCCTGGAAGCCCGCTACGGTATTCCGGTGATTTACACTTCGCGCTTTCGCCCCTTGGCGGAAGAAAAGGCCGCAAGCTGGTTATCCAAGCATTTTACATACTGGTATCTGGAAGAAAATGGATTCGGCCGCGTTCTGCAGGAGGGGGATTTGTAAAATAAGTTTCCTTAAAATATATCATTGCCATTAAGAATTCAAAACCAGTCATGAGGAGTTTTTGAGTTTCAATCGAAAACAAAGTACAGCTAACTACGGGTGCCAAACAAAGTCGTCGGTAGCGTATCGCCGTGTTTGAATCCGAGCTTTAGGCATGAGGAGATTATAAATGAAAAAATATCTTTCAAAAGAAACGTTAGGATTGGCAGGTGAATATGCTGTGGCCAGTGAGCTTTGCAAACTTGATATTTATGCACAGCTCACTCTTGGAAATCGGAAACGGACAGATTTACTGGTAGAGACTGACGATTCAATGTTGCGTATTCAGGTAAAAAGCAAGCAAAAAAAAGAGTGGCCCGCTATCAAAGGTATTTTTGGTAAAGATATAGTGCTCGTTCTGGTGGACTTTGAAAGGAAGCCAGAATATTCAAGACCTGATTTTTATATTCTTAATTCCAACGATTGGGCACAGGTCATTGATGTGCGCTGCGTACAAACAGGCCATGTGAAGACAGGGAAAGTCACTATTTCCAGCACCAACATCCCAACTTGGCGGGATGGTTTCGTGGGTATGGGAATAAAATCCGCGGATGTTCAGGCTTACAAAGAGAAATGGGAGAAGATAGAAAAATGTCTAACCCGCCGTTAAAGCCAATTGCCACCGATTTGCGGCCGCCACACCTTATTGGGCGCGAAAGGGATGCTGGATAAACTTAATTAATGTCTCACATACTCAAAAGAGAGCTTAGCCGGTCGTATGAGTCGATTGTGGTAGTACGGACATATTGTCATCCAACAAGCATCATTGCCGCCAAAACTTCTCCGCGCTGTTCGCAGCCTAAATCAATGCCGGACGGTAAAACAGAAAACACGTTCTGTCTCCAATGAGGTGAATTATGGGAACAACCCTGTCAGAAAAGAACAAGAAGGCTATTGCTTCCGGCAGCAATGGCAACTGCTATTATGTTGAAAATGACGAGGATGCCATTTTGATCGACGCAGGCGTGATCACAAAGCAGATCGTGGAGAGGATGGACCGGCCAGGGATTTCTTTGTCCAAATTGCGGGGTGTCTTCATCTCCCACGAGCATACCGAGCATGTCCGCGGCATTGACGTTTTTTACCGGAAATATTCTTAAGGCTTCAGCGCCTTTTGGATCATTTCCCTGTACGTTTGAACGAACGGGCCGTCTTCGCGCCAGGCGTGGCAGGTGTTGATCAGGAATTTCAGTATAAGCTTTTCCTGCTGGGGATCAAAATCGTGTGGCTTTCTCAACCGGTGCGCGGCAAATCCCTGGACGGCAGCCGGGGCCATGGCCAGCAGCAGCTCCAGCAGATGGGCGCAGCCTTTTGTTCCCCCAACCAGTTTTTTGACTTTGGAGGTGAATCCTCGGGTAATGGTCAGACCCCTGATGGGAGCAAGACTGTCGAGCGTTTCCCGGCAGACGTCCCGCGGAACCGAGACCAGATCAACGTCAACATCCTCGATCAAAAAAGTGGAGCAGTTGACCAGCAGACGGATGCCCATGTGGTGAATCACGCCGGCCGGAAACGTTTCGCCCGTAACCGCAAATGTTTCCTGAAGCCGGTCATCTTTCAGAAAACCTTCCACGATGATTCTGTTTTCGTCGCATTCGTAGGTTGATATTGCAATGTTTCGCGTGTGCAGTTTTTCCCCCTGCGATTTCCAGACAGCATCCATTTTCCTCACCCCCGTTTTATTGATCAGCGGCAGACTACACCCACTTGAGCCATGCATAGGGCCTGCGGCGCTTCAGATAATGTTTGTCCTGTTCATGAGCATAGGCCTCTTTTTCAAAGGCAATGTTCCGGTAGGCGTTTCCTTTCCCGAATAAACGCACCAGCCATTCCGCTGCATACCACAGATAAAAAAAGATGAAGAGCATTTCCTTCATTTGCGCCGCATGGATCGCCTCATGGTTGATGGTTTTCTGCAGGAGGCCTCCGCTTTTCGGCGCAAACACGATTCCGAACAGGTTGATGGCCGCCAGCTTGCGGCCCGGCATCAGGCGTGTGCGAATAATTTTCATGCTTCCCGGATCACCCGATTGCTCAACGTTCCTATTTTTTCGATTTCAACACGAATCTCATCGCCGGGCTGGAGAAAGAGAGGCGGCCGGCGGGTAAATCCCACGCCTTCCGGCGTTCCGGTCAGAATCACCGTGCCGGGGAACAGAGTCATGGAATGGCTGAGATTGCTGACGATTGAGGGAATGTCGAAAATCATCTCCGACGTATGGGATTCCTGCACAGTCCGGCCGTTGAGAACGGCCCGGATGACCAGATCGTTCGGGTTTTTAATTTCATCCCGCGTGACGATCCACGGTCCCAGGGGGCAAAAGGTGTCAAAGCTTTTTCCCCGGGCCCACTGGCCTTTCTGCCGGTCAAACTGCCAGTCGCGCGCGCTGACGTCATTGGCGCAGGTGTAGCCGAAAATATACTCCGGCGCTTCCGCGGGCGTGATGTTTTTTGCCGTCTTCCCGATGACCACGGCCAGCTCCGCTTCGTAGTCCACCTGATCGGGACCGGCGGTGGGGAGCAGAATGGGGTGGTCGGGCCCGGTGACGCTGCTGGTGGCTTTGAGAAACAGGATCGGCGCCGAAGGGGCGGACAGGGCGATTTCGTCACCGTGCTTTCGGTAATTGATGCCCAGCGCGAGAATGTTGACGGGCGAGACAGGCGCCAGCAGCCGTTCAATTTGCTCTTCGCGGTCGCCGACGCTCCGGGGGTTCCAGGGCTCTCCTTCAATGGGTTTGGCCGTCTCCGGTCGGCGGGGATCGTAAACACCGTATAGGGCGCCTTGTCTTTTGGAAACAAATCGGACAATTTTCATCTTAAAACATTTCCTTTTCCAGAATGGCGTTGAATTGGAAAAATATCTTGCGGTCGATCAGGATGCCGTCGTGCGTACAGTCGAACCCATATACGCCGGCGCAGCCGGCGGCCGCCCGGCTGTCCGGAGCCGCACCTCCCGTAAGTTTGTCGGCTCTGCCGTAAAAAAGATAGTGGTGAACCGAGGAAGGCAGTTTGGCGTTCATCGTGGCGGAAATAAATTCGCTATGTGTTCCCAGATCCAGCCACACCGGAATAATTTTATGCGGCAGCGTCAGGGACAGGTCGGCCAGACCGAATCCGTTCCAGGGCGTGGCGAAAGATGCAAACAGCCGAATGGAGGGAGGCCTTTTTTCCGATCCGTGGCGGATCAGAAAAGATCTTGCGGCCAGGCCGCCGACGCTGTGCGCGGCAAGGGCCATTTCCCGGAAGCCGTATTTTTCGTGAAGCTCCCGCAGTTCTTCCTGAAGCAGCGCCGCGGCCAGATTCAGGCGGATTCCCGAAGGATAATAAAAAAACCAGGGCTGGTATTTGCCGCGGTCCAGACGCATATCAAAGTAGATCCAGTTCCACGGGCTTCCCTCCGTGCCGTGCACGAAGAGTAGCGGGATTTTCCGGGGATCGTAGGCCTGCGTAAGATAGATATGCGCGCCGAACATTTTCATGAAGGATGACGGATTCCAGTAGCCGATCTGGGCGTTTTCCAAAGAAAAATATTCATGGTAAATTTTCAGAACCTCTCCGTTGCCGGTTGTCTGCCGGATGATGGGCTCTTCGATCTGCCGGCGCCATTCGCGGGGCAGTTGCACCGGATGTTCATCGGCTGCGGCGGTCCGGATCTCCACACCGGTGATCAGTTCGCCTTCCCGGACGGCAATTTCAAGCGCCCGGCTTCCCGATCCGTACACGCCGGAGGCTTCATTTTTTTCGTACTTTCCGTCGTGATTGTAGTCCGTGACGGCAAAAGGCCGGTAGCGCCCCTCGGGCAGGTACAGCATGAACGTATCCTGATTCAAGCCGGTGGCCACGTATTCGGCGCATTCATTTTTTTTGTCCGTGGAGCTGCAGGCCACGATGAGCGTGGAGTTCCCCCGCCATCCGGGGCCGGTGACGCGCCCCTTGATCACCGCTGAATTGTGAGCGGGCGTCGCCTTTTCTCCTTTCGAGGGAAGGAGAGCAGGCACGACATTGTCCTGGGCCGGGATGCTCAGATACCGGCAGCCTGTCAGGGCGGCGGTCATCATGATCAGCGCCGCGGCAAGCATCCATCGGAAATCGAGCAGGCGTCTCTTCATGGCTTCCCCATCTTTCTTTCCAGATACCCGATGACGTTGCCGAGCCGTTTTCCCCTGGCCAGATCGAGCGCGGTTTCTCCTTCTTTGTTCTTCGCCTTCAGATCGGCGCCCCGCTCTGCCAGCAGGACAATTGTTCTTTCCGCTCCCGACTCGACGGCGCGCATCAACGGGGTATAACCCTGCCTGTCGGGGTGGTTCGGGTCGGCCTTCCGGCGGATGAGGGCGGCTGCGACGTCCGGCAGATCCCCGGCGGCGGCCAGGTGCAGCGCCGTCTGGCCTTCCTGATTGGTCGTCTGAAGGTTTCCGGTTTGATCTAAAAGCAGCATGGCGGTGGAAGCGCGGCCGTTACGGATGCTTTTCATCAACGGATTTTCGCCCGCTTCATCGCGGGCTTCGGTGTCTGCGCCTTCGTCAAGCAAAAGCAAGATGCTGTCGCGGTCGCCCTTTTTCGCCGCCAGATGAAGCGGAGTTCTGCCTCTGCCGTCTGCAAGGTTCACCTTGGCGTGGCGTTGAATCAGCATCGCGGCGATGTCGGAACAACGGTAGTCCAGCGCCAGGTGCAGCGCCGTTTCCCCGAAGCCGTTTTGCAAATCGATGCCCTTTCCCGTCGCCAGCAAGGGCTCGATGCAGTCCCAGCTCTTGTTGTAAATAGCCCACATCAACGCCGTGAAGCCGTGTTGGTCCTGCATCAGCGGATCCGCGCCGAACGCCAAAAGCAGTTCCACAATGTCCGGTTGCCGTTCGTTTGCCGCAATCATCAGCGGCGTCAGCCCGTCCGCGTCCTGCCGGTTGATTTGCGATTTCCGGAGAAGAAAATATTCGGCAAGGCCCGAATGGCCGTTTTGAACGGCATACATCAGGCCCGTCCAGGCGTAAGCGTCTGTCTGGTTGACGTCGATTTGCTTTTCCTCCACCAGGCGCATGACCAGGACGACGTTCCCTTTGCGGGAAGCTTCAAAAAAGGAGGTCTGAGGATCGGCAAGGGCCGCGGCAACCTTCTCATCTTTTTTTTGCAGAGGCGGCAGTGTGCAGGCAGCAACCGGGGCGATGAAAAGCAGCGTAACAATTATCGCGATGGCCTTGTGCATGAATCAAACTTCTCCCGATCCGGTGTTTGTGAATGATTCGGTATAACTTGTACCACGATGGTTGAACGAATTCAACCATCGGCCAGGGCAGAACAGTCCTTGTCACGGCCGGGTGTTTTCCTGTATAAGGGCAGTGCAGGGCCTGTGCCGTGGAGGTGTGGAAGAAGGAACGCCGCTGCAGGCGCCTGTCGGAAAGGAAGCTTCATGACGGACATTCTGGATTATATCAGCACCTGGTCAGCGCTCAAGTGGGTCGTTCTGGTCCTGATCGCGGGCTTTATCGGCCAGTTTGGCCGGATGATGGCGGAGGCCATAGCGAATAAGATCCGCCTTCGCCGCGCGAAAAAGAATCCGGTAGCGGCCGGCCGGCCGGAGCCGGCAGAGACGAAAGCCCTGAGCGCAGACGCAATCCCGGAAAGCGGGTTTTCCGGCCCCGTGCAGGAAACGCCGGGTTTGCCGGCCGGAGTCCCCGCGCCGGATTTCATTTCCCGGCCGGCGTCGTCCTCCGTTGCACCGGATAAAAAAGCCCTGAAGGCGATGGTCAAAGCCCGCAAAAAAGAAGCGAAGAAAAAAGAGAAAGAATAATCGATGCAGTGCGGACCGTCAGACCCGTTAAAATGCGCACATAAAGCCAGCCGCTATGGGATATCCGCATGATCCGGTTGTTCTTGGATGTATTTTTTCTTTTTGCTGCCTTCGTAGAGATCATATTCCAGCAGCCGACATTCGATTTCCCCGTTGTAAAAGGTCACCCGGCGCTTCGTGCGCAGGCCCACTTTCTTGATCATTTCCAGATTTCCGGTGAAGAGGTATCCATGGTAGCCGCGGCCGATGCTTTTCAGCCAATTGCCGCAGCCTTCATAAAGCGCTTCCAGTCGCTGCAATGCATTGGCCGGAGCTTTTTTGTGGACAAGATCGGCAGCCTTGCGGAGGATGACTTTTTGCCCCGGCGCGATTTCCTTTTTTCGCTCGGATCGCGTCGGTTGGATCTTTAGAGACTCCAGCCGTTCACCGTAAGGCGGATTGATGACGATGACGCCCTTTCCCCCCGGTGTGGGCGTTTTTTCGAAGGGGCAGACCTTGAATTCAATCAGGCGGTCAACGCCGGCCGTCTGCGCGTTGCGGCGCGCGGCCTCCACCGCTTGCGGATCGATATCCGAAGCGATAATGGTTGACGGCAGCGCTTTCAAAGAATCGTTGCGGGCTTTCCTGCGCAGCTCCTGCCAGGAGTCATGGGGAAAATCCCTGATATGCATGAAGCCATAATTGCCGCGGCCCAGCCCCGGAGCGCGTTGCAGCGCCATCAGGGCCGCCTCGATCGCGAGGGTGCCGCTGCCGCACATCGGGTTAATCAGCGGCGTCCGGCCCTGCCATCCTGTGGCCTTGATGAGGGCGGCCGCCAGTGTTTCCTGCATCGGCGCCGCCAGCGGAATCTTGCGGTAGCCGCGCAGCGAAAGCCTCTCCCCGGATGTGTCAATGTATGCCATGGCCTGGTCATTGCGCCAGTAAATATGAATGACCGCCCGGTTTCTTTCCGGCCCGGAATCCGGTCTCGCGCCGGTCTTTTCGCGGATGCGATCGACGATGGCGTCCTTGGCCCTGAGGTTGGCAAAACGCGAGTCGGTGATCTCCGGGTGATCGACTACGGAGGTGACGCAAACGTAAGCGCCGGGGCCGGAGTCCTGCAGAAGTGTCTCCCAGGGAATGGCGTTCAAGCGCTCGTAAAAAACGCCGGCGGTGATGGCTTTGAAGATTTGCAGTTGATACAGAACGTGCTGGGCCGTGCGCAGTTGCAGGTTCAAAACCATTGTGTCGGCCAGGGTTCCTTCGGTGGAAACGGCCGTGTCGATTTCCTGCAAAATGGGGAATCCCAGCTCCTCGATTTCTGCCTTCAGATAGGGAACGACCCCCTTCGGGCACGTGATCAATATCCTGTTTTTCTTCTGCCAGATGGACATAGGCAGGCTTTAACACAGGCCATGGGTCTTGGCAATCTTTTAAAGAAATTCATATTTTGGAACTTGCGGGAACTTGCCGGATCAGGCGGCATCCGGCAGAGGCGATAGCCGGATAAACGGCGGCAGCGCCTTTTTTCAGGGTGTGCATCTTGTAGATGCTGGCGGACAGGATGACGATGGCCATGACCATGAAGATGAAAAACGCGGGGTCAAAAAGGGATGACAATCCCGAATGATTGGATCATCACCTGCTTTTTCTGATTTCGCCGGTGACGACCAGATTGTCGCGATGAATCACTTCATCATAGTCTTTGTGCCCCAGTACGGAGTAAATCTGCGATGTCTTCAGGCCGATGATGCGGCGAACGTCGCCGGCGCTGTAGTTGACCAGCCCCTTGGCCAGCAGAATTCCTTCGCGGTCCACGCAGGCGACGGGATCTCCTTGCTCAAACTCCCCTTCGACGGCGGTGATGCCCGAGGGCAGCAGGCTCCTGCCCTTTTCGAGCAGGGCTTTCTTGGCTCCGTCGTCGAGGATCAGGCGTCCGCTGGGGCGCAGCGTAAAAGCAATCCAGTACTTGCGGCTGGCCAGTCTCGCGGTCTGCGGCAGAAACAGCGTGCCGATTTCCCTGCCCGCCATGATGTCGGACAGCACTTTCTTTTTTTTGCCCGGTGCGATGATGCAGGGAATGCCGATGGAGGTGACTTTTTTGGCGGCGGCGATTTTGCTTTTCATGCCGCCCGTGCCGACGGCGGAGGTTTCCTCCGTGGCGGCGGCTTCGATAGCGTCGGTGAATTCGCACACCAGGGGAATCAGCTTCGCTTTTTTGGATTGGGCGGGATTGCAGTCGAAAAGTCCGTCGGTCGCCGTCAGATTGACAAACAAGTCGGCCTCGACGATATTGGCAATCATGGCGGCGAGGTTGTCGTTGTCGCCGAATTTGATTTCATCGAAGGAGACGGTGTCGTTTTCGTTGATGATCGGCGTGACGTGCCATTCCGTCAGCGTGGAAAGCGTGTTGCGGATGTTGAGATAGCGCTGCCGGTCGGTCAGATCCGACATGGTGAGCAGAATCTGCGCGACGTAGAGGTTGTTTTTCTCAAACGCTTTGGAATAGATGCGCATGAGCCGGCCCTGGCCGACCGCCGCCGCCGCCTGTTTTTCCGGCATGCTTTTGAGTTTGCCGGAGATATTCAGGCGGTGCTTGCCCGAAGCGATGGCCCCGGACGTGACCAGGACGATGGAAAAACCGCGCTTCGTCAGGTCGGACATTTCCTGCACGAGGGATTCGATGATTTTCAAATCCAGCCCGTCCGATCCGGTGAGCACCGCGGAGCCGACCTTGATGAGAATTTTTTTGACGGATGCGAGCGTTTCCAGACGGATATTATTCATGGCTCAAAGTTTTTCGTGTTGTCTAAAAGGGTCACGATCTTTCCTAAAATATCCTGTAATCCTTCGCCGGTCGCGGCGGAAAACGGATGCAGCATTATCCCTTTTTTAGAAAATTGCGCAACGATTTTTTTGACCTTTCCCCGCACGGCGGGCAGGTCGATTTTGTTGAGGCAGACGAGCTGCTCTTTGTCCAAAAGCTGTGGATTATAGTTTTCCAGCTCCCGGTTGATGGCGGTAAAGTTCTTCCAGGCGCCGGTGCGCGTTTCTTCAGAGATGTCGATCAGATGGACGAGCACGCGGGTGCGCTCCACATGGCGCAGAAACTGGATGCCCATGCCGAGGCCCTCTGAAGCCCCGGCGATCAGGCCGGGGATGTCGGCGACGACAAAAGCCGGGCTGTCTTTGTGCTTCACCACTCCCAGATGTGGTGAAAGCGTGGTAAAAGGATAGTCCGCGATTTTGGGCCTGGCGGCCGATACGCGGGAAATGAAGGTGGATTTGCCCGCATTGGGGAATCCCACCAGCCCGACGTCCGCCAGCAGCTTCAGCTCCAGGAGCAGGATGCGTTCCTCTCCTTCCATGCCTTCCTGGGCGAATCGCGGCGTTTGGTGGGTGGAGGTCTTGAAATGGGCGTTTCCTTTGCCGCCCTTGCCGCCGCGGGCCGCGACAAAGGTCTGTCCCGCCGCGGCCAGATCCGCGAGAACCTCGCCGGTTTCAAAGTCTTTCACCAGCGTTCCGGGCGGTACGACAACTTCAAGATTCTCCGCGCTGCGGCCGGTGCGGTTGTTGCCTGAGCCGTGTCCGCCGTTTTTGGCGATTTGATGCTGACGGTATTTCAAATCCAGCAGGGTGTGGTGCGTTTGGGCCGCCCGGAAAATGACGTCGCCGCCCTTGCCGCCGTCCCCGCCATCCGGACCGCCTTTGGGGACGAACTTCTCCCTCCGGAAACTCACGCAGCCCGCGCCGCCGTGTCCGCCCCTGACAAATATTTTGGCTTCGTCAACAAATTTCATAAAAAATAAAAAGGCGCTTAAAGTCTCAAGCGCCTTTTAAATCCGGGTTGGAACGGACGGTTTACGCCGCTGCATAGACGCTGACCTTTTTGCGGGTCTTGTCCAGCCTTTCATATTTGACCACGCCGTTGATGAGCGAGAAAAGGGTGAAATCCTTGCCGATGCCGACGTTGTTGCCGGGATGAATTTTTGTTCCTACCTGCCGTACGATAATGGAACCAGCGTGGATATTCTGGCCGCCGTACACTTTAACGCCGCGCCGTTGCGAATTGGAGTCCCTGCCGTTGCGGGAGCTTCCCTGACCTTTTTTGTGTGCCATGATGTCCTCCGCCTATATCGAAATCTTCTTGATTTTCATACTCGTCAATTCCTGACGATGGCCGGTCTTTTTGCGAAATCCCTTGCGCCTTTTATATTTGCCGATGATCAGTTTCGGACCTTTGGTCTGGGCAATCACTTCGCCGATGACTTTGGCACCCTCAACGAAGGGTTTGCCGATTTTCACATCGGCCTCGTCCGATACCATTAACACTTCACTAAAAACAATTTCGGCCCCTTTTTCACCGGGCAGTTTTTCAACCGATAATACATCGCCCTCGCTGACTTTGTGTTGTTTGGCTCCTGTTTTTATGATTGCGTACATAACCTTATCCTTCGTTAGCGTTAAGATTGAGACTTATAGACAAAATGCTTCTTTTTGTCAATACAATTCAGCCCTCCTGACGATATTTTCTCCGGACTGCTGCAAGTATTGCTAAAACATTGATATCAAGAAGAAATTCGCTTGCATTCCATCGGGGCGAAAGGGTAAAGTGCGCCATCAACGGCAAAAAAAACACAAAGGTAGATGCGTGAGCAGGCAGAGCCCTTGTCTTGTTTTCATTGTTTTTTTTCTGATCTGGCTTTCGCCCGCGGCAATGGCCGGCGATGATCCACGATCGTTTGTCGGGGAGCTGCTGGTCGCTGAAGGGCTTGAGCCAGCCAGAGTGAGCAGCATGTTGCAGGACAGCCGCATATCCATCTGCCCGGATATTGTTCTGAAAAATCTTTTCTATTCCACGCCCAGGGGGTCTGTGCAAAAGCCTGACGTTATGCAGATTGATCCCCGTCAGATTGAACGGGGCAGGGATTTCATGACAGAAAACGAGGCTGTTTTGTCCGCCGTGGAACAGCGCTTTGGCGTGTCGCCGAGGATTATTACGGCGATTCTCATCGTCGAATCACGGCTGGGGACCTATCCCATGCCGTATAATGTAGTCAACGCTTACGCCAACCTGGCTTTTGTGCTGGATCAGGCCTACTGGAAAGAAATCCAGAACCGCTATGCGGACGCCTATCCGCAGATTCGGGATGATGCGACGGCCGCCCGCGCGAAAAGAAAAGCGAAGTGGGCGGTGCGGGAGCTTTATCACCTGGCTCAGATTGCCGATCATCTGGAAATTGATCCGCTGAGCATCTCGGGATCTTTTGCCGGCGCGATGGGCCCGGCGCAGTTTATTCCCTCGTCTTTCTGGGTTTTCGGAATGGACGGCGACGGAGACGGTATGGCCGACCCCTCGAACATGACGGATGCCAAGTTCAGCATGGGGCGTTATCTCAAAGAATTCGGCTGGGCGGAGGACGCCTCCGTTGAACAAAAACGCAGAGCGGTTTGGCATTACAATCGCAGCCGTGTGTATGTGAATACGGTGATGATGCTCTACGAAGAATTGGGACGGTGAAACCGTCCCGGCGGTCTGTTTTTACCACGGGTTGACAAAAGCATGACAGGCATCCGCCGGTTGCCGGGTGGGCGCGGATTTGATCCCCCGCATGATCCACTGGCGGGTGTCCGCCGGATCGATGACGGCGTCGATTTCAAGGTGCGCGGCCATGTTGATGGCTTTGCCGATTTCGTAGAGCTGCGCCACGAGTGATTCGTAGAATTCTTCACGCTTCTGCGGATCCTCAATGGCCGCCAGTTCTTTTTTGAAACCCGCTTTGACGGCGCCTTCCAACCCCATTCCGCCGAATTCCCCGGTCGGCCAGGGCACGCTGAAGAAAGATTCATGAAACCCGCTCTCTCTTTTTGTGCCGGACGATCCGTTCTCAACCCCGCCGGGGCGGGGATCGTTAAATCGCCTCGATAGTGGAAGTCGGCTTCGTCGTGATGTTGTAGGTGACACTCACGACTTCCGGAATCTCTTTCGTGATCTTTACGGCGATCTTTTCGAGCACGTCAAAGGACAACCGGGAGGGTCTTGCCTTGCGCGCATCGGTGCTGTCCCACGAGCGGATTTCAATCTGATTACCGAAGACGCGCTTGCCGTCGCGCATGCCGGTGACGCGGTCTTGATGCAGGATCGCCAGATACTGAAACGCCTTCGTGTTCTTGAGCGCCGCTTCGGTGATGGTGGTCGCTTTCCTCACCAGGGCGATTTTTGCGGGCGTGACTTCGCCGATGACGCGGGCGGCCAGCGCCGGTCCCGGGAAAGGAATCCGGTCGAACATGGCGGAAGGCAGGCCCAGACCGGAGCCGGCTTTGCGCACGCCATCCTTGCGCAGCTCGATGAGCGGCTCCAGAATCTTGTAGCCGAAAGCTTTTTGCGGGTCGATGCCCAATTGTTCGAAGACATTATGCTGACGCTTGATGCCGGCGATGGTTTCGTCCACGTCGGTGAGAATCGTACCCTGCAGAAGATATTGGGCTTTGCTTTTAACGACGAGTTTGCCGAAGACGTTTTTGTAGAAGGTCTGGGTGATGGCTTCTCTTTTTTCCTCGGGATCGGTCAGGCCTTTAAGAGCGGCAAAGAAGGCTTTGGAGGCGTTGATGACTTCCACATGGATGCCCAGTTTTTTGAAGGCAGCCTGCACCCAGGCAGGTTCTCCTTCCCGCATGATGCCGTTGTCGATTATGTAGGTTTTCAAGCGATCGCCCAGCGCCTTGTGTCCCAGAGCGGTGACGACGCAGGAGTCCACGCCGCCCGAGAGCGCGTTGACGGCGAGCCCGTCTCCCACAGCTTTGCGGATGTCCCGGACCTTGTCGTCAATAAATTTCTCCACATTCATGGTACTGGCTTTGATTTCCTTCATCTTCATCTTGACGGCTCCTTTGCGCTAAAATTAGGTTGCTGCTTGTTTAAATGAAAACCCCCCGCGTTTCAAGCATTAAGATCAAAAACAATCTCGTTTGCCCGGGGCGGCTTCAATATTTCGATTGTAAATTTGGCAGGTTCGGTTTAGAAAACAGCACCGTTTAACGGCAACGTCGTTATTGTCTATGTTGGAAAGGAGATTTTCATGGCGCCGATTAAAATCATGCCCTGCCTGGATATGAAAAACGGAAGGGTGGTTAAAGGGGTTCATTTTGTTGACATCAGGGAAGCGGGCGACCCGGTCGAGAATGCCGTGTTCTATCAGGCCGAAGGCGCGGATGAACTGGCCATGCTGGACATTGCCGCCACGCTCGAAAACCGCAAGACACGGCTGGAATGGGTAAAAAAAGTTGCACAGCGAATCAGCATTCCGCTGACGGTCGGCGGCGGCATTTCCTCGCTTAAGGACATTGAAATGGTGCTGGGCGCGGGTGCGGGCAAAGTGTCCATGAACAGCGCCGCGGTGAAAAATCCCGAATTGGTGAAGCTGGCGTCGGCAGAATTCGGTCCGGAAAAAATTACGGTGGCCATCGACGCCAAAAGAAATCCGGCCCTGCCGTCGGGCTTTGAGCTGGTGGTTTCCGGCGGCACACTGCCCATCGCGAAAGACGCGGTCGAGTGGGCCAGACAATGCCAGGAACTGGGCGCGGGCGTGATCCTGCCCACCAGCATGGACGGAGACGGCACAAAGGCGGGATACGATATTCCTTTCACCAAAGCGATTTCCTCCGCTGTCAGCCTGCCGGTGGTGGCGTCCGGCGGCGCGGGAAAGCTGGAGGATTTTTACGAAGCGGTTGTGGACGGAGGAGCGTCTGTTCTATTGGCTGCGTCCGTTTTTCATTTCCGGCTTCTCAAAATCAAGGATGTAAAAGACTTTCTTAAAAGCAAGGGACTTGCCGTTGCCTGAACTCCGGGCGGCAGAATGGAAACGACGGGAGGTGTCGTGAGCAAGCTGGGCGACATTATTTTTTTTCGCAGGCATGGGGTTTGTCCCCGCTGGTTCTGCTTCACGTTTGACAACCGTTTGCGCCGCCTGGCTCAAAATCAGGAAGGGAAATTGTCGCGGCGTAAAAGACGTTGCCAATGTTATTCGGGCGGACTGTCCCTGACCTGCTTTTCCTTTTCTACTCCCCGATGATTTTCACCAGCACCCTCTTCTTTCTTCCGCCGTCGAATTCGCCGTAGAAGATCCGTTCCCATGGGCCGAAATCCAGCCTTCCTCCGGTGACGGCCACAACGACTTCGCGTCCCATGATCTGCCGTTTCAGATGCGCGTCGCCATTGTCTTCGCCGGTGCGGTTATGCCGGTAAAACGACGTCGGCGCGTGAGGCGCCAGCCGTTCCAGCCAGTCTTCATAATCCGCGTGGAGCCCCGGTTCGTCGTCGTTGATGAACACGGACGCCGTGATGTGCATGGCGTTGACCAGGACGAGGCCTTCCTGAATGCCGCTTTTTTTCAGTATTTTTTCGACGCTGCCGGTGATGTTGACAAAAGCCCTTCTCCGGGGAATATCAAACCATAATTCTTCGCGACAGGACTTCATAAGACAAAACCTCCGGTTCAAATATGTAATTAACTTTACAAGCTTATCGCCTTATGCTATGAGGTAGAAAAATATGCAAGATCAACTTTTTTATCAGGAGAACATCCTATGTCCGGCCATTCCAAATGGAGCACCATCAAAAGAAAAAAAGGGGCGATCGATGCCAAAAGAGGCAAGATTTTTACCAAAATCATCAAGGAAATTACACTGGCAGCGCGTTTGGGCGGCGGCGATATTGAGGGCAATGCCCGCTTAAGGCAGGCGGTCATGGCGGCCAAGGAAGAGAACATGCCCAAGGACAACATCGAGCGGGCCATCAAGAAAGGCATGGGCGGCGGTGACGGCGCAAACGCTTATGAAGAATTTACCTACGAAGGCTACGGACCCGGCGGCGCGGCAGTCATCGTGGAAATCATGACGGACAATAAAAACCGGACGGTGGCGGAGATCCGGCATATCTTTTCCAAGCACGGCGGGAATCTGGGCGAGAACGGCTGTGTGGCCTGGATATTTGCCAAGAAAGGCAGCATCGTCATTGACAGAAAAGCGATCGGTGAAGACCAACTGATGGAACTCGCTCTTGACGCGGGAGCGGAAGATGTCAAAACGGAAGATTCGGAATACGAAATCATCACGGAGCCGTCAGCCTTTGAAGCAGTGAAGAAGGCGGTTGACGACAGGGGTATTAAACACCTGGAGGCGCGCATCAGCATGATTCCCTCCAACACCGTCAAGCTGGAAGCGGGTAAGGCTGAGTCCATGCTGAAACTGATGGAAAAGCTTGAAGACAACGACGACGTCCAGAACGTTTATTCCAATTTCGACATTGACGAAGAGGTCATGGAGAAATTGAGTTAATCCGCCAAAACGGCTGGAAGCGAAAGCAGGTAATTTGCGAATTTTAGGTATCGATCCCGGATCTCATGTGACCGGCTACGGCGTGATTGATCAAAGCGGTAACTACCTGCGTCATGTGGCCCACGGTGAAATCAAGGCCCGCAGGAATTCCCTGCTTTCTGAAGTGCTGATAGACACTTTCCGCAAGCTCGGCGCTGTTATCGCTGAAAACAATCCGCAGGTGGTCAGCCTGGAAAACATCTTTTACGGGAAAAATGTCCGCAGCCTGATCAGGCAGGCTCAGGTGAGGGGAGTCGTGATTCACGCCTGTACGGACAAGGGGATTCCGGTTTTTGAATATTCGCCGCTGGAAGTCAAAAAGGCGGTAGTCGGCTACGGCCGGGCGGAAAAGCGGCAGGTGCAGATCATGGTCAAGGCGATTTTGAAACTCGATTTCCTGCCGCCGTCGGATGCGGCGGACGCCCTGGCCGCGGCGATCTGCCAGGCCAATTTCGGAAAGGAGCAGCCGATCTGAATGATTGCCATGCTTTCCGGTAAAATCGCCTATAAGGGAATTTCTCATGTTGTGGTGGACGCGCAGGGCGTCGGCTATCGCGTTTTTATTCCACTCACCACTTTTTATGCGCTCCCGGATGAAGACCAGGCGATTACCCTGCATATCCACACATCGGTCAAAGATGACGCGATTCATCTGTTCGGTTTTTACACGCGTGAGGAGCGGGAGCTTTTTCAACTGATGATTTCCGTTAACGGCATCGGGCCGAAAGTCGCGCTGAACATTCTTTCGGGGATTTCCTCCGCGGAGCTGCTCGGAGCGATTTCCGCGGGTAACCTGACCAGGCTGATGACCATTCCCGGAATAGGCCGGAAAATGGCCGAGCGGCTGATTCTGGAGCTGAAAGAAAAGGTCTTGAAAAAAATGGCTGCGGACGCAATTCCGGCGGCGGACGCGAAACAAAAACAGGCGGAGAAGATGCGCGAGGATGTGCTTTCCGCCCTGATGAATTTGGGGTATAAGACCGGCGCGGCCCGAGATGCTCTGGATAAAGCCGCCCGCGATCTGCAGGAAGATCCGGCGATGGACCAGCTTTTGAAAAAAGCGCTGAAAATTCTGGCGGGCTGAGGCCGGCCGGTTTGTGGGTAGAAACGCATGGATGCTCATTTGAAAAATCCGCTGATGGATCCGGTCTGCGCCGAAGACGAAGGAGCGCTGGAAAATTCGCTGCGTCCGCCGAAGCTGGCCGATTATGTCGGCCAGGACAAGGTGAAAAGCAATCTGTCCATTTTCATCGAAGCCGCCCGCAAACGGCGCGAGTCGCTGGATCATGTCCTTCTGTACGGGCCGCCGGGTCTGGGGAAAACCACGCTGGCCTATATTATCGCCCGGGAGCTGGGGGTCGATATCAAGGTCACGTCCGGTCCGGTGATCGAGCGTCCCGGCGATCTGGCGGCGATTCTGACCAATCTGCACGAGCACGAAGTCCTTTTTATCGACGAGATTCATCGGCTTTCGCACGTCGTCGAAGAGATTCTCTACCCGGCGATGGAGGATTTCCATATCGATATTCTGATCGGCCAGGGGCCGTCGGCCCGGTCGATGAAACTCGACATTCCGAAATTCACGCTGGTGGGCGCGACCACGCGCGCCGGATCGCTCACCTCGCCGCTGCGCGACCGCTTCGGCATGCATTTCCGGCTGGAATTCTATTCGCCGCAGGAGCTGGCCGTGATTCTGGCGCGCTCCGCCTCCATTCTGAACGTGAAACTGACGGCGGACGGGGCGCGGGAGCTGGCCCATCGCGCGCGCGGCACACCGCGGATTGCCAACCGCCTGCTCAAGCGCGTCCGGGATTACGCGGAAGTCAAAGGCGACGGAACCATTGACGGTGATCTGGCCCGCCGGGCGCTGGACGCGTTCGATGTCGATCAAAAGGGTTTTGATCAGATGGACCGCAAGCTGCTTTTGACGTTGATTGAAAAATTCAACGGCGGCCCGGTAGGTGTGGAAAGTCTCGCGGCGGCCATCGGTGAGGAGCGGGTCACCATTGAAGATGTTTACGAACCCTATTTAATTCAGGAAGGCTACCTGCAGAGGACGGCGCGGGGACGCGTCGCCTGCTCCAAGGCATACGAGCATTTTGGTCTGAAAACGCCGAGAGCCCAAAAGGAACTGTTTTAGCGAAAAAGATAAAGATTCCTTAAATAAAACACTGCCTTACAATGCATGACCCTGATGCGGGCCGGGTGTGTTGTTTTAACCACAAAAGGCAGGCCAGCCGGCCATCCTTTCCGGAAAGACTTCTCAACAAGATTAATAAAGACGGCAGGTTGCGGCACAAATCCCTCCGGTTATGCTCTGGTATGCTTATTGCTAACAGAGTACAGCTAGAAAAGGGGTGATATGCACTTACAGCGTACTTTAAAAAAAGAAATATTTTGTTCCAGTATCGGACTGCACACGGGCCGCAAGGTCAATATGCAAATCAAGCCGGCTGACACGGACACCGGCATTGTTTTTGTCCGGAAGGATCTGCCGGATGCAAGGCCGATTGCGGCGGACTTTAAGTCGGTTTGCGACACGACGCTGGCCACAACCATCGGTGATAACGGCAATACGGTTTCGACCATCGAGCATCTGATGTCGGCGTTTTGCGGCATGGGGCTGGACAATGCCGTTGTGGAAATCGATTCCTTTGAAGTACCCATCATGGACGGTAGCGCCCGCCCGTTTGTCAATATGCTCAAGAAAGTCGGCACGCGGCCGCAGGGAAAATTCAAAAAAATGCTGGTCATCAAAAAGCCGGTCTGCGTGACGGAAGGCGAGGGAAGCGCCATGCTGCTCCCGTCGAATGAATTTAAAATCACCTATGACATCGATTTCAAAAATAAAATCATCGGCCGGCAGTCCTACAGCTTTCTGTTTTCCGATAAAAACTACGAGGACAACATCTGCTGCGCGAGGACCTTCGGCTTTCTGAAAGAAGTCGAATTTTTGCAGGCCAGAGGCCTGGGACTGGGCGGATCCCTGGACAACGCGATTATTCTCGACGACGATAAAATCATCAACAAGGAAGGCCTCCGCATGCCCGATGAATTCGTCAAGCACAAAATCCTGGATGCGGTAGGCGATTTGTTTCTGCTGGGCATGCCGATCATCGGCCATTTTGTAGCGCACCGGTCCGGCCACCGGCTCAACAATCTTCTGCTGCGGGAACTGATGCGCGAAGAGGCCGGCTGGGAGATCATCAGCAAAGATCTTCCGCGGCAATCGGATCAATCCATGTCCTGCAACCTCCCATCCTTCACGATTCTGGACGCCGTACAAATCTGATTTTATCCCCGTTTTGACTTTCCCAAATTAACCTTGATTTTTATCGATAGGTTACCTAGGATACCCGTATTCTTACGGAAAACGGGCGGGTATGAAAAAGTATAAAAATTATTTCTGGATAGCCATCATCGCAGGGTTCTGCATGATGACCATGACGGTTGCCGCCGGGGAGGCCAGGGCCCAGATGGGTCCACGGATGACGGACATCCTGGTGACCAGCGGCACGAGCGAAATACTTTTGTATGCAAGGCTGGTGGATGGTTTCAAGAAGGAAATGGAGGATGCCATTCTGGCGGGGGTTCCCGCTGTTTTCACGATAGAACTGGATGTCTATCAGGAAAGGTCCTATATGTGGGACAAACATATCCTCCGTAAAGAAATCCGCCGCACCATCAAATACGACAATTTGAAAAAGAATTTCCTGATTGCCACAAACGGTCTGGGACAGCCGGCGATCCTGACGAATTTTGAAAGCGCGCAAAAAGCCATGGCGGAGTTGGACGGAATTCCCGTGGTGGCTCTTTCCGATCTGTCCAAAGGCGAACGCTACTATGTTCAGGTCAGGGTCAAAATCGACCGGGTGCGGCTGCCGTTCAAGATGGAATATGTATTGTTCTTTGTTTCCCTGTGGGATTTTGAAACCCCCCTGTACAAGATCAAATTTCCCCATGAATGATCGCAAACGCAGGGGCGTGGTTGATATCGCGAGCGCATAATGTTGAAAAAGAACGTCGGAAAAAACTATCTCGATGAGCGGGAGTTGAGAAAGCGCCGGCGCGAGCGTATCATCATGCTGGCGGTTGGCTGCCTGGCAATCGTTTTTACTATTCTGGCCAGCCAGTTGTCCGACCGCAAAGACCTGCCTATTTCGGCCAATATTCTGGTTTACGGCCTGACCAGCGTCAACGTCATCCTGATTCTGCTTCTGCTTTTCCTGATCGTCCGCAATGTTTTTAAGTTGTTTTCCGAGCGGCGCAAGGGATTGATCGGATCGAAGCTGCGCACCAAACTGGTTACGGCGTTTGTGGGACTGTCTCTGGTTCCCACCATTCTGCTTTTTTTGTTTGCCATCAACTTTCTTTCCTATTCGATCGAGTTTTGGTTCAATATCAAAATCGGCGACGCTTTGGCGCGGTCGCTGGAAGTCGCACAGGTGTATTACACACAGGCTGAGGACCTGGCCAAATTCAACGCGCGTCAAATCAGCGCGGAAATTACCCGAAACCGCCTCTACGAGGTGGACCGGGCCGATTATCTGAATAATTTTCTTTCTCAACGCCGGGAGAACTATAAGATAGCGCGCGTGGAAGCGTATTTTGATTTCAACAACCAAAGCCTCGTCTTTACCGACGACGAAAAAACGGCGTCCGCCGCCGTGCAATTGTCGCCGAAAATGCTGGAGGACATTTACTCCGGCAAGGAAGTCTCTACGGTGGCCGCCACGGAGGAAGGAGAGGCCATCGTCGGCGTCGCGCCGGTTTTCTCCTATGCCGTGGCGACGGAAGTCATCGGGCGGGTCAGTGTCAGCAACAGCGTTCCCCAAGGCCTGGTGGACAAGCTCAGGAGCATCGCCGACGCGTCGGAACAATACGGACAGATCAAGCTTCTGAAGAATCCGATCAAGTTTAATTACATCGTGACCCTGTCCATCGTGACGCTCGCGATTATTTTTCTCGCGACATGGTTCGGTCTGTCGCTGGCCCAGAGCATCACCAGCCCCATCCAGGACCTCGTGACGGCGACCAACCGCATTACCCGGGGGGATCTGACCAGCCGCATTGACATTGAAGCCGACGATGAAATCGGCATTCTAGTCAAATCCTTCAATTCCATGACGGATGATTTGCACAAAAGCAAGATGGGCCTGATCGAGGCCAATATCTCGCTGGAAGAGCGACGCAAGTATATAGCCGCCATTTTGCGCAATGTCTCGGCGGGCATCATCTCCATTGACCGGAACGGAACCCTCACCACCATCAACCGCGCCGCGGAAGCCATGTTCGGAATTGACGCTTCTCCTTACCTGTTCCGGAATTACCGGGAGCTTTTGCACGAGGATCATCTCGTCGTGGTCGATTCCTTTTTGCAGGAAATGAAGGAAAGCCGCATGCGGGTTCTGGAAAAGCATCTGGAATTGACGCTGCGGGACAAGGTGTTGACGATTTTGCTGACCCTGACGACCATTGAGGACGAAGAAGGCGAAGACTCAGGCATTGTCGTGGTGTTTGAAGATTTGACGAAACTGCAGATGGCGGAGCGAGCCGCGGCCTGGAGGGAAGTGGCCCGGCGCATGGCGCATGAAATCAAGAATCCGCTTACGCCAGTGCAGCTCTCCGCGCAGAGGCTGCAGCGGAAATACGGGGATAAGCTGGGCGAGGAAGGCTCGGTCTTTAAGGAATGCACACAGATCATCATCGATCAGGTGGACGTGCTGAAGAATCTGGTGAACGAATTTTCCCGCTACGCGCGCATGCCGGCGACGGTGCTTGCCCCCAATGACCTCAACGCGGTGGTGTCCGAGGCCGTGACGCTTTTCGTAGACGCGCACAAAGACATCCACTTTGAATTCCGTCCGGCGGAGGGATTGCCGAGGTTCCTGCTGGATGCCGAACAGATCAACCGGGTCATGGTGAATCTGCTGGACAACGCCGTGGCGTCCTTAAACAAGCAAGCAGGCCATGTCGGTATTGTGATCCGGTATGATGAGGGCCACAGGCAGGTGGCCGTCGCCGTCGCCGACGATGGGGTCGGGGTTCCGGCCGACTACAGACGAAAAGTGTTTGACCCGTACTTTTCAACCAAGAAGTCGGGGACGGGGCTGGGACTGGCCATTGTCAGCTCCATTATCTCGGACCACAAGGGAACCGTTACCGTCAGCGACAACCACCCCACGGGAACAATCGTATCTTTTCAGTTGCCCGTGGACGAAGTTTAATTTATAGAAGACGCGGCATTGGGTGAAAATCATGAACGAAACCATTCTGATCGTAGATGACGAAGACAGCATCTGTCAATCGCTGAAGGCCATCCTGGAAGACGAAGGCTATCAGGCGCTCGTAGCAGGCAGCGGCGAAGAGGCGCTCCGGGTGGTATCCGAAGAAATGCCCCAACTGGTCCTGCTGGATATCTGGCTGCCCGGCATGGACGGCCTGGAAACCCTCAAAGCCATCCGCGCCGCCCATCCGAACATGCTGATCATCATGATGTCCGGTCACGGCACCATCGAGACGGCCGTGAAAGCCACAAAGCTGGGTGCTTTTGACTTTATTGAAAAACCCTTGTCGCTGGACAAAGTCATGATCCTGGTGAACAACGCGTTGAGCCTGGTTCGCCTGGAAGAAGAAAATATTCTGCTCAAGCAGAAAATATCGCACCAGTACGAACTGACCGGAACCAGCCCGGTCATTGCCGAGCTCAAGGAAATGATCGGCATCGTCGCGCCGACCAACGCGTGGATTCTGATCATGGGCGAAAACGGCACGGGGAAGGAGCTGGTGGCGCGTTCCATCCATCACCTGAGCCGCCGTTCCCACAAGCCCATCGTGGAAGTCAACTGCGCGGCCATTCCCGAGGAACTGATCGAGAGCGAACTGTTCGGGCACGAAAAAGGCGCTTTCACCGGGGCGACCGAAAAGAAACGCGGCAAGTTCGACCTGGCTCACGAGGGAACGATTTTTCTGGATGAAGTGGCGGACATGAGCCTGAAGGCCCAGGCCAAGATTCTGCGGATTCTCCAGGAGAAAAAATTTGAGAGGGTCGGCGGCAACAAGCTGATCGACATGGATGTAAGGGTGCTGGCCGCGACCAACAAGGATCTGGAGAAAGAAATGGAGGCGGGCCGGTTCCGGCAGGATCTGTACTACCGCCTGCACGTCATTCCTCTTCGCGTGCCGCCTCTGCGCGACCGGAAAGAAGACGTCGTTCACCTGACGGAGCGTTTTCTGCAGGACTTTGCCGCCAAGGAGGGGCAGCAGCCGAAGGCCCTGACCGTCGCCGCCCTGGAAAAGTTGATGGCGCATGACTGGCCGGGCAACGTCCGTGAGCTGAAAAATATCATCGAAAGGCTGATTATCCTGACGCCGTCCAATGAAATACAGGCGGAGGACATTCCCGAACTCAGCATCAAAACCGAACCGGATGAGTCTTTGCAGGAAGCGCCCGCGGCGGCCGGAGATTCGCTGAGGGATGCCCGTCTGGATTTCGAAAGACAGTTTATTTTGAAAAAGCTGGAAGAATACGACGGCAATATTTCCAAAACCGCCGAAGCCATCGGCCTGGAACGCAGCAATCTGCACAAAAAGCTCAAGAGCTTGAAGGTGGCGACGAAGGAATAGGGATAAAAGTTTCAGACTTCAGTCTTCTTCATCTGCTTCGTCATTTCCGAAAGTGAAAATTTATTGAACGGCAGAAACACCACCCCCAGGACGACCACAACCATCATCGACAGGAAATGATAGACCAGCGCAAAGGACAGGGCTTCCGGTTTGGCAATCCCGAACAGGCTCAATCCCAGGATGCAGGCGTAATGCCAGTTGCCGATAAAACCCGGCGCGGTGGGAATGGCGATGCCCGCGATCAAAATTACCATGACCACGAAAGCCGCCAGCGCCGGCAGATCAAAGCCGAAGGCGGAAAGCAGCGCGTAAATGGCGGCGACATCCACCAGCCAGACCACAGCGGACAGGACCAGCAGGTACAGCAGCCGTTTGACGTCGGTGATGACCTGGAAGCCGTCGATGAAATGATGGATGACGGGATTGACTTTTTGCGCAAGTGTGCCGGGCAGACGCCGCAGTATCCAGTCGACAATGGAGACGGCAGTCTCTCTGCGCCAGACCAGCCCCACCACGAAGGCGGTCATCATCAGGGTCAGAAGCAGGAAAAGCATTCCGGAGGTAACCATCCAGCGCGACAGGTCATCCTGCGCAATGAGAACCACGATGGTAATGGTCAGCACGGCAAGGCTGTCCAGCACGCGCTCCACGACAATGGCGCCCAGCGCCGATGACATTTTGACGGTGCTTTTCCGGGCAATGAGGTAGGGCCTGGCCAGTTCCCCGATTCGGGCCGGGATTGCGGCAATGGCCAGAAATCCGACGCTGGTCACGGCAAAGAGCGTTCCTTGGGGGATTTTTTCCATTGGTTCCAGGATGACGCCCCAACGATAAGAACGCAGAGCCTGCATGAATACGATAAAGAAGAGGGACAGAACCGCCCAGCCCGGAAGAATGTTCTTCAGGGAAGCAAGCGTGTCATTGAGGTGAATACCCCGAAGTGAGAAATAAATCAGGACAACGCCCAGCAGGATGCCGAAAAGAAATTTCTTGTTCATGAAAATGCCAACACCGGCCCTGTCGGGGCGTCTCTGAACCTTAGCTTTCTTCCAGTTTGCCGGCTATCTTGTCGTGAATCACCTGGGAAGACAGCTTGTTGCCGATCAGACCCACGCGAACGCCGACGGTTGTCTGATTTTTTGCCCGATATACAATTTCAATTTTCACATTTTCGTCATGGATTATGGCCGAAATGGTTCCCTTGGAAATTTCCCGAACGGGATGAACCTGCGTTCCGCGCATCTCGGCGACCGTCCTTTCACAGGCGCTCCAGACGCTGTCGAGAGAGGCCGCGTAGTCCGTCTTCAGCTCGCCGTTGGCGTACAAGTAGGTTCCCGCACCCGCGCCGACCACTGCTCCGCCGGCAACCAGAGCGCCGCATCCCGCAAGGGACATCAGGGCAAACGCGCAAATCACGAAGCGACATATTTTGCTTTTCATCGTGCATTCCTCCGGACTGTTCAAGTTGAAGGCATGTAAACATATTGCGGGATGGATTGCAACTTTATTGTCGATGGATTTTATCGTGCCTTTTCAAATTCCCGCAGGAGATCTTCCTGCTTCCGGGTCAGTTGTGTTGGAATCCGGACAAAGACTTCAATGATCTGGTCTCCGCGTCCGTATCCCTGCAGATGGGGGATCCCCTTGCCTTTCAGGCGGAAGATCTGGCCGGTTTGCGTTCCGCGGGGGATTTTTATTTTTTCCGTTTCTTTTAAGGTGGGCACTTCAATCGTCGCGCCGAGAGAAGCCTGCACGAAAGAGATCGGGATGCTGCACACAATATCGTCTTCCTGTCGCACAAAGAATTCGTGGTCTTCCACCTGCAAAAAAACATACAGGTCCCCGTTGGGGCCTCCCTGGTCTCCCGCTTCGCCTTCTCCCCGCAGACGCATCCGCGAACCGGTTTCCACACCGGCGGGGATTTTCAGTTCGACGGTTTTACGCTGCTTCTGCTTGCCTGTGCCGCGGCAGGCAGAGCAGGGGTTGGCGATGACTTTGCCGTAGCCGTTACAATGGGGGCAGGTGGAGCTGATTGTGAAAAAGCCGCTTGACTGAACCACCTGGCCTCTGCCGTTGCAGGCGGGACAGGTCGAAGGCGCTGTGCCGGGCGCCGAGCCCGTTCCCTCGCATTCCTGGCAGGAATGAAGTTTTTCCAGATCGATGGCGGTGGTCAGCCCGAAGGCGGCGTCCAGAAATGAGATTTTCAGATCGTAGCGCAGGTCGGCGCCGGCCCGCGCTGCCGTGCGCGTCCGCCCCCTTCCTCGTCCCCGGCTGAATCCGAACACGTCTTCAAAAATGTCGCCGAAGCTGGAAAAAACATCCTCAAAGCCGCTGAACCCCTGAAAGCCGGTGTTGCTCAAACCGGCGTGTCCATAGGCGTCATAAATTTCTCTTTTTTGCCTGTCGCTCAATACTTCGTAAGCTTCGGCCGCTTCCTTGAACCTTTCCTCCGCCTGTCTGTCTCCCGGATTTTTGTCGGGATGGCACTGCATGGCTATTTTCCGATAACTTTTTTTGAGATCTTCTTCCGAGGCGTTTTTGCCGACGCCCAGAATTTCATAATAATCCCTCTTGGTCATGGGCTTTGTTTTGTTTCCTCCGCTTTGATCATGGCCGCGAGCGCGTTTGCCCGTTCGGCATCGTCGATTTTTTTCAAGGCGTGTCCGGCAAAGGATAATTTTTTAAGACGGACGGCTGTCCGGGCGATGTTTTCCCAGTCGGCGTCCTGAAGTTCCAGTCCCTGCGCCCTGGCTGCGCCCTGAAGCAGAAAAACATCGCCGTTTTCCAGCGCCCGCTTTCGAATTTTTTCTATGCCGGCCGCATGGGATGCCCGGGCATAAAAGTCCAGCGCATCGGAAAGAGCTTCCGCTTCCCAATACAGGTCCCCGTAACTGATCAGCGATTCGGGAGAGATTTTATCAATATACAATATTTTTTGTTTGAAGCGGTAATCCGGCAGCTTTCTTACGACCAAGGAATGCCTCCCCGTAAAATGATGATGCAAGGATAAACACGGAATAATGTAATAATGGACCTGCGTCTGTCAATGGCTTGGTATTGTTTTACCAGGCGGGGAAACGCTTTTTCGTGCTTTAACCGGGGTTTGCGATAATTTCCGGCGGCAATTCGGCTGCAGGGGCTTTCGATTCCGGGCAACGGAAAACAGATAATCCCGCGGAAACTGCTTGTCGAAGCTTTTCTGCGAGCGCTCTTCCCCGTATCGGAGCGGTCGTTTTGCGCATAGGGCGCTTTTACTTTTACCGAACGGACGGGTTATATATTTTTTCGTGGCCGATGGTGGACGTCGGGGTACGGCCATAGTTGTGGCCGGGCAGCACCTTGGTATCGTCCGGCAGCGTGAAAAGTTTCGCCTGGATGGCCTGATACATGGTTTGCCAGGAACCGCCGGGCAGGTCTGTCCGGCCGACGGCCTCCACAAACAGCGTGTCGCCTGTAAAAACATAGCCGGGTGTGTAAAGACACATGCCGCCTGGCGAATGGCCCGGTGTATGGAGGACTTTCAGATTGACATTGCCCGCGGAAATGATCTGCCCATCGGAAACGAGAATGTCGGCAGGCGGCGATTGCGTGGCTCCGAACATCTTGAGCATGCCGGCCGGCGTCGAGGTGAGCATGAAGGCGTCGTCTTCATGGATGACGATTTTGGCGTCCGTGAGTTTTTTCATCTGGGCGTTGCCGCCGATGTGGTCCACGTGGCCATGCGTGTTGACAATGAAATTGATGCGCAGATTGTTTTTTGCCGCCAGGGCGAGAATTTCATGTGCGTTGTCGGCCGGATCAATGACCAGCGCGTCTCCGGTGACGGGGTCCCCCACCAGATAGGCAAAAACCGCCATGTGGCCCACCTGCATTTGCTGAATAAACATAATTTAATCTCCTTAAATTATATGGGGAAATAAACTAGCATGATCGCTCTGAATTCGTCAAATTAAATCCGGCGCCGGAAAACAGCGCCGAAAAAACCGTCCATCGAATGGCGATGAGGGTAAGTTCTGAAAAATCCACGACGATCCGTGAGGCCTTGCACAGCGGGGGATTCCGGCGGCAAAAGATAGAAATGCGGGCAAGCCGCCAGGAACCGCCGGGCAACCATGTCATTTTCCTGTGGCAAAAGAGAACAGGTGCAATACACCAGAAAACCATTTTTGGAAACGGCCGCGGCCGCGTTTCGCAAAATGGATTGTTGTGTCTCGGCATGTCGGTTGATATCACTGGGTTTTAGTCGCCATTTGATTTCCGGATTGCGCCGCAACGTGCCGGTTCCGGAGCAGGGAGCATCCACGAGAACCGTGTCAAATGTATTTTGATATTGAGCCGATAGAGGGTCCTGCAGATCCACCCCGGCTGTTTCGATAATGGTTATGCCCATTCTTGCGGCATCGTTTTGTAATTGCACAAGTTTTTCCGTATCCCGGTCCATGGTGACAAGCAGGCCTTTGTTTTCCATCAGAGCGGCAAGATGAGTGGTTTTACCGCCGCTTCCCGCGCAGGCATCGAGAATTTTTTGACCTTTTCGGGGATTGACCAGATAAGAAATCAGCTGGGAGGCCTCATCCTGAAGACGAAAAAGCCCCCGGGTAAAAAAAAGAGTTTTATGAACCGGCTGCGAGGAAGAAGAAAGACGGATTCCGTCGGGAGAAAACGGGGTTTCTTCGGCCTGAAAATCTTCGCCGGTCAGTTTTTCCTTCAGTTCCCGGCGGCCGGATTTCAGCCTGTTGACGCGGATCGTCAAGGGCGGCAGCTCATTATTGGCGGCGCACAGCTCTTCAGTTTCCTTCCGGCCGAAAACATTCAGCCATTCTTCGACCAGCCACAGGGGATGAGAATGAAAAGCCGCGATATATTCTGCCGGGTTTGTGTTTCCGTCGGGGAAAGACCAGGGTCCCGGGCCGCGCAGATAGCTACGTAATACGGCGTTGACCAGCCCGCCCGCCGCCGGATGGACGAACCGGGCAATTTTGACCGCTTCGTCCACGACCGCAAAGGACGGCAGCCGGTCGCTGAACGAGAGCTGGTAAAGCCCCGTGCGCAGGATGTTTTTGATATTTTCTTCCATTTTCGGGTAGTTCCCGCGATAAAGACGGGTCAGAATCCAGTCCAGATGTCCCCGCATTCTCAAAACGCCATAGACCAGATGCGTGAGCAGGCGGCCGTCCGCCGTTTGGGAAAGGTTTTTCTTTTCAAGACAGGAATCCAGCAGGTCGCCGGCGAAAGCGTCGCTTTGTGAAACGCGGGTCAGAATTTCCACCGCCTGATGTCGAACGGTTTTTTTCATTCTGTCTCGTATAGTAAAACCTGGTTTGATTCACAATATATTTCTTGCTTTTCGATGCCAATCCGCTATCTTATAATAAAGTCGGGGCCGCTGGCAAGATCCTGCGCAAAGTCCTGCGGGAGGAAGAGCTTGCCGGGTTGAAAAAGTAAGGCACGGACGGCGGGAAGCGGAAATCGTTTCCCGCATTATCAGATAAGCATTCATTTCAGAAAAGGAGATGCAACATGAAAGCTGAAGATGTAAAAAAGATTGCCATGATCGGCGCAGGAGATATGGGGCACGGGATCGCGGCTTCCTGCCTGCTGGGCGGCTACACGGTGGTGCTGCGCGATATCGAACAGAAATTTGTGGACAAGGGCGTCGCGGGGATTATCAAGAGCCTGGAGAAATTCAGAGATAAGGGTAAAATTTCGCCGGATGTCTTTGCCCATTCGCTGGTGCGGCTGATTCCGATGGTGGATCTTCGGGAGGCAGTGAAGGACGCGGATTTCGTGATTGAAGCCGTGCCGGAAAAGCTGGAGCTGAAGAAAAGCGTTTTTGCCGAAATCGACCAGTACGCGCCGAAGCACGCCATTCTGGCTTCCAATACTTCCAATATCAGCATCACCGAGATTGCCTCCGCCACACAGAGGTCCGACAAGGTCATCGGCTATCATTTTTTCAATCCGGCCGTTTTGATGAAGCTGGTGGAAGTGATCAAGGGCAGGGGCACGTCCGACGAATCCGCTCGGGTCGGCTATGACATTGCCAAAAAGATCAACAAGGTTCCCGTGATCGTCAAAAAGGACTCCCCGGGCTTCATCTACAACCGGGTTAACGAACCGACGCTGGTTTTGCTGTCCAAGATTCTGGAGGCGGGCCATCCGTCCCCCGAAGAGTTTGATGCCGCGTTCAAACCCCTGATGGCGATGGCGCCGTTCGAACTGGTGGACTATGTCGGCATCGATGTGGCCGCGCACGGGCTGGAATATTTCGCGCAGGTTCTATCCCCGGACTACAAGCCTTCCGAGGCGCTGATGTCCTACCTGAAAGTCGGCCATCTGGGCAAAAAAACCGGCAGGGGATTTTATGACTGGTCCGCGGGAAGACCCGCGATTGATCTGGGAAAGGCGACCAAGGAATACGACATCAACCAGTTGATCGCTCTGCAGGTCAACGAAGCCACGAAGCTTCTGGAAGAAGGCGTTGTGGACGATCCCAAAGAGATCGATCTGGCAATGGCCAACGGCGGCGGCTCGCCCTTCGGCCCCTTTGCGCTGGCCCAGGGCATTGGTTACGCGGAGCTGGTGTTCAAGCTGGGAGAAATCTACAAAAAGTTCCCTCTGGACATCTTCAAGCCCACGAATACGTTGAAAGAGGGCAAGATCAAACTGTGATGCAGGCGTAAAAAGCCCATGTGTGGAAGGTTCGTATTGGTCACGGATTTATCGGCTGTCGCGCAAAGCTTTGGCGTGGCCGATGTCTCCTTTCATTTTTTACCCGATTGCAACATCCATCCGGGCCGGCATATTCCCGCGGTGATTCGAACCGGTCAAGGGAATATGCTGGCCTCTTTTTTATGGGGGCTGGTTCCCTTCTGGGCGAAAGATCCGTCCATCGGCGCGAAACTTATCAATGCCCGTGCGGAGACGATCGCGCAAAAGCCCGCCTTTCAAAACGCTTTCCGGAAGAGAAGATGCCTGATTCCCGCCGACGGATTTTACGAGTGGAAAAAAGAAGGAATGTTCAGGAAGCCGTTCCTGTTCGGCCTGAAATCCGGGGCGCCGTTTGTCTTTGCCGGCCTCTATGAGCGATGGACGGTCGCCGGTCAAAAGCCGCTGGACACCTGCACCATTATCACCACGAGGGCCAACGAGGCAGTGGCCGCCGTCCACGACCGCATGCCGGTCATCGTGCCGAAAGCCGGGCGGGATCTGTGGTTGAACCCGGAACTTCAGGATCCCGCCCTTCTTGCCGGTGTCCTGAAACCCTATCCGGCGGAAGAAATGGTCTCGGAGCCGGCAGACATTTGACCGGATGGGTCCCTTCCGCGGCCGCTGGGTCTTGCAAGGAGTTGTCCTGTCCCGGCAGAAGCTCGGCCGGGCGTCGCCGCCGGCGGATACCGCTGAGAATTGGTTTGCCAAAAAGAGGGTTTCTCTGCTAAAGAGCAGGCCGATTTTACAAAAAGGATTATCAACGAAAAAACCATGACCCTTCAAGGAATCGTCACCGTTATCCGCGTCCCTTTTCTGATCCTGGCGCTCACGCTGGGCGTTCTGGGCGCCGCCGTCGCCTGGCATGAATCCAGACTCTTCGGTTCGCCGTTTCACCTCGGGTATGCGGCGCTGGCCACGTTCGGCCTTTTGGTCGCCCATGCGGGAGTGAATATTTTCAACGACTATTTCGACGCCAAAAGCGGCCTGGACTATAAAACGCTGCGCACCCCTTTCAGCGGCGGAAGCGGCGCGGCGCCGACCGGCCAGTTGATGGTTGCCCAGATTTTGTGGCTGGGGATTGCCTGCTTTGTCATCCTGATTCCGATGGCCTGGTTTTTTGTCGTGAAAGCGGGCTGGATGCTCCTGCCGCTGCTCGTGGCGGCCGCCGTCCTGATCGTTTTTTACACCCCCTTTATTCTCAAAACCGGATACCCCGAGTGGTCGCCTGGCCTGGGATTGGGCATTCTGCCCGTCATGGGCGCCTATTTTGTTCATACCGGCGAATATTCGATGAGCGCCTTCATTGCCTCGATGCCTTCATTTTTCCTGGTGCACAACCTGCTTCTGATCAACGAATTTCCGGACGTGGAAGCGGATATCACCGTGGGAAGGCGGACGCTGCCGATTATTGCCGGAAAGAAAAATGCGGCTCATATCTTCTCCCTTTTCACTGTGCTGGTCTATTGCTGGGTGGCCGGGGCGGTTTTTTGCGGCGCCATGCCCGCCTTCACGCTTCTATCTCTCCTGACCGTTCCCATTGCGATCCGGGTTATTCAGGGGGCGCTCCGGTATGACGACAGGGAAACACTGCTCAAAGCCATGTCCGCCAATGTCCTTTTGGTCCTCTCGACCCAGGCGCTGATTGCGGCAGGATACATTTTGAGCGGCATCTTGCTTGTAACATGATTCCCCTTTTATGTGAAAACACCCCCTCACTGTATTCCTCCCCCATCGATGGGGGAGGGAAGGGTGGGGGTGATGATCATCCTTCGTTGTGCCCGCCACGGGCAGAGGGGTTAGAAGAAAAGATAAGCATGGCAATTTTGGCTCATTTCCTATATTGAATTTACAAATTGGAAAAAAACTACTCTACGGATGCAAAGCCATGAGCCGATTCTGGAGCCAGACAACCAAAAACATCAAGCCTTATGTTCCGGGAGAACAGCCCAAAGACCGGAAGTACATCAAACTCAACACCAATGAAAATCCGTATCCGCCTTCTCCCAGGGTTCTCGAGGCCATTCGGCTTGCGGCCGATGAAACGCTGCGGCTTTATCCGGATCCGTCGGGCGACACACTCAGAGATGCCATCGCCTCGCCCTTCGGTCTGGCCAGGGAAAACGTGTACATCGGCAACGGTTCGGATGAGCTCCTGGCTTTCTGCTTTCCGGCCTTTTTTGAGCCGGAAGGTCTTCCAATACTTTTTGCCGACATCACCTACAGCTTTTATCCGGTGTACGCGCAGCTTTTCCGGATCCCTTACCGTCTGGCGCCGCTGGATGCGCAGTTCAATCTGTCGGTTGAAGACTATCTTCAGGAAAACGGGGGAATTCTCATTGCCAACCCCAACGCGCCCACCGGCATGGGAGTGCCGCTCGAATCCATAGAAAAAATCCTCCGCTACAATGAAAACAACGTTGTGGTGCTGGACGAAGCCTACGTCGATTTCGGGGGTGAATCATCCGTCGGCCTGATTGCCCGCTTTCCGAATCTGTTGGTGGTGCGCACGCTGTCCAAGTCCTATTCGCTGGCCGGATTGCGGGTGGGATTTGCGCTGGGCGGCAAAGAACTGATCGAGGGAATTATCCGGGTTAAAGATTCAGTCAATTCCTACACCGTTGACCGTCTGGCCCAGGCAGGCGCCCGGGAAGCCATCAGGGACGATGCGTATTTTCAGGAAATCAAATCGAAGATCGTCCGGACCCGCAACCGGGTGGCGTCCCGGCTGGAGAATTTCGGCTTCCGGGTTCTTCCGTCGCAGGCCAACTTTCTGTTTGTCAGCCACCCGCAAACACCCGCCCGCATTCTTTTCCAAAAGCTGAGGGAGCAGGGCATTCTCGTGCGCTTTTTCGACAAGCCCGGAATCGATAATTTCCTCCGGGTGAGCATCGGAACGGACGGAGAAATGGACCTTTTCCTGAAGGCCGTTGCGCGAATTTGCGAAAACGAAGCCCTATGATCCCACGAGCTTGACTCGCATTGCGCCGGAAACGTTTTTCCGGCGCGCTTATTTTTACGTCATGACGAACACGCCGTTCCACTTGCCGGACGGCGGATTTTTTTTCATATGTTCGCACCGGCGCAATTGCGCCGCCTCATTGTGATGCGTTCTGGTGATCGCTTCCATGTCCCGTTGGCGCTTATGCCATAAGGTTTTCTGTCAATCTGTCCATATTCAAATATTGTCGTGTGCCCCACCTGGTGGCTGAAACATGCCGGAGTCTGGCGGCGGCCATGTCCTCCTGGGCCGCGCGATCCTTTTCATAGCAGGTGTTTTCCAACTGATCCCGCATGACGGCAACGGAAGCGCGAAGCTGGGTGATCTCGTTCTGGGCCGCGTGGAGGGTTTTCTGCACGGCCTCCTCCCGGGCTGCTTCCAATTTTTCCATCTGCTCGCGCAGCGCGGCGATGCTTTGTTTCAGGTTAGGACAGCGTCGATCTTTTGGGAGCTTTCTGGAGGCCGAGATGCTTTGCCTTACCGAAATAACATGCCAGCCTCCCACAAATCTCCCGTAATGAATGGGCCTGGCCAAGCTGGCAAAAGAGCATGGCAACAAACTGATCCCAGCAACTGAATTCCTTGGCGCATCGCTCGGCCTGGGTTTCATAAACTGTTTCAAAGAACTCGCGTTTCGAAAAAAGTTGTAGAATTTGTCCAAAGATACTGTTAAATCTGTTCAAGGGTGCATCCTCCTTTCAGGATTTTTTCTTTTGGCGAAGAAAGTACTAACTGATTGTATGCACCCTTTTCAATTCATATTATTTGTTTTGGACAGATGTGATGAAGACCTATTAAACAACTGTAGAAGAAAAGTCAGGGTTCGTGTGTGCGGACTTCCACTGCCAAAGTTTGTACGCCCTACCGGGCGTACAAACAAAAGAGGCAGTGTCATTTCCAACCGTTCATATTTGTTGTATTCTTTATTATATCTATCTCTGCGGTTTCTCGTTTGCAGCTTTCTTACCCGCTATACGACCGAAAACCAGAGCCTTGCCAAATCCAGACCCGGTATGGTATCCGGCCCCATGCATTCCGCCGGTAACTTCGCCTGCAGCATAAAGTCCCGGAATGGCTTCATCGAAGACATTTATAACTTCAGTCTTCGTATTTACTTTTATTCCCCCCATTGTGGCGATCAGACCAGGTTTCGTCACATATGCATAGAACGGCGCCGTCTTGATAGGAGTCGGTTTTCCGGCAATACCCACTAGGCTTTTTCGCCCGAAATCCGGATCGTTACCTGCTGCCACATGGCCGTTATATTTGTTAATTTCCTCCACCAGCGCAGCAGAGGCAATGCCGGCCTTGGAAGCAAGTTCTTCCAAGGTGTCAGCTTTCAAGGGACGATCCATGCGGGAATATGTCGAAGCCTTGTATGCATTAAATACCTGTTCGTCAGCTATGTGAAAAATTAGGGCCTCGGTTTGAGACATTCCAGCCAGTGCTATGTCTGTGTACGCTACAGACTCATTAACGAACCTCTTCCCCTCCTTGTTCACAATCACTGCGCCGGCATAATTGGGTTGGGAAATTGTTTTCGTATTCACATCCATCGGAATACCAACACCGGTAATTGGGCTGAGCGCAAGCGTCATTTGTGACGGTGCTGCCCCGTATTCCATGGCCATCTTAATACCGTCACCGGTCGTCCCGAGGCCCGAAACAGCCATAATACTTTCCAGGGGCAAAGGGCTGTATTCCTTCAACATATCCTTATTCATGGCGAACCCACCAGTTGTAAGAATGACAGCTCTTTTTGCTTTGATAGACGTGTCCTTGTTTTTGATCTTTGCCTTGACACCGATGATTCTGCCCTGCGGATTTGCGTATAATCTTTTCGCGGGAGAGCGTGTCAGGAGCTCGGCACCCAATTTTGTGGATTCATTTTTCAGAATGTTCAAGGTGTCGCCGGCGCTGGTTCGGTGAACACGCGGTACACTGAGACCGGGACGCATTTCAACGCTCTGGAATTTGACACCAAGTGAAACCAGAAATTCATAACAGGCATTAGACTCGTCCGCATAGGTTCTGACCAGCTCTTTGACGCACCGGCCTTTGCCTATCTTCAATAAGTCTTCATAAAACAGATTCGGTGAATCATTGATGCCTTTTTCTTTTTGCATGGAAGTGGGGGCGAATGCAAGGGATCCGCCGCATATTGCTGAGGACCCACCCGTAACAGGCTCTTTCTCTAAAATGAGTGTTTTAGCTCCGGCTTTACAGGCTTCTATAGCGGCACAAAATCCTGCCCCACCTGCACCTATAATTATAACATCAACTTCCTTGTTCCATTTTTGGGGCGCCGGAAGCGCGTAAACTTCTTTCAAGTTCAGCCCTGTTATTCCCACCCCCACTCCGATGGCTGTACCTTTAATGAAAGTGCGCCTTGATAGTCTTTTACTATTTTTTTCCATAATGCATCCTCCATAAAGTTGAATTGATAAGAACCTGTTTTTTTACGTGAGTTAGTATATGCGGCGGTGAATTGTGTGTCAAGAAGATTATGGGCACCGGTAACGTCAAGAGTTTTGTGTCAGTTTGGTAAGGGAAGGGGTCCATGTATTTTCCTTAAGATTTTCATAAGCAAAGACGGCATAGAGGATTCTTTCCATGCTGGTCTTATCGGAAAAGACCCCCATAAGTCGAGTTCTGCGTTTTACCTCCCTGAAACGAAGCTCAATAGCGTTGGTTGTTCTGATCTGCGTCCATAGCTTTGGATCTTTAATTTGAAAGAAAGCCAGAAGTTCTTCCTCGTTTTCTTTAAGAGATTTTACCGTTTCGGGGTAAACTGATCTGGTCAAGTAAAAACGGACACTCAGTTAAGCCGCATTTGCCGACATAAAATTCTTTTCAAACTCATTCGGATTTTTGTATCCCAAATAAGAATGCAAGCGATGGCTGTTATAGAACATCTCGATGTAATGGATCACATCACTTCTGGCATCAGACCGGCCGCGATAAAGCAGCCCGGAAGTCCACTCGGTTTTTAAACTGTGAAAGAAACTTTCCGCAACTGCATTATCCCAGCAATCGCCCTTGCGACTCATGCTGCAAATCATACCATAGATCGACAGAAGCTTCTGATAATCACCACCGGCGTATTGGCTGCCGCGATCCGAGTGGTGAATCAATCCCTTTGGTGGTTTCCGTCGCCAGTAAGCCATCGAAAGCGCTTCCATGACCAGCGACGCCTTCATGTGGTGGCTCATCGCCCAACCGACAACTTTCCGTGAGAACAGATCGATGATCACCGCCAGGTACAGCCAGCCCTCCATGGTCCACAGATAGGTAATGTCGCTGCACCAAACGGCATCCGGTCGGTCCACATTAAAGTTGCGATTCAGAAGGTTAGGCGCCACAGGCAGGTTATGTTTGCTGTCCGTTGTGATTTTGAACTTTTTGCGTTGCACGACAGACACGCCGGCTTTCTTCATCAAACTGCCCGCACGATACCGACCCACAGGGTAACCCTTCACCCGGAGGCTCTCTGCTGTTCTGCGAGAACCATAGGCTCCTCTGGTTTCTTCATGAATCTGCCGAACTTCTGATAACAATGCAAAATCCTTATCAATCTTCATCGCACGATCTGCTTTTATGTATTGATAATAGCCACTCCGGCTGACGTCCATCACCGCGCATAAAACAGCAATAGGATAGGCCTTCTGTTGCTGCCGGATAAAGTCATAGATCACATGGACTCTTTCGCAAAGAAGGCCGCGGCTTTCCTAAGAAACTTCAGTAGGCAGCATTTTGGGAAGCAGGGTTGGCAACAAGCTCGTATCCCCACCGTTTGGCTCTCTTTTTGAGGTTTGATAATACCCGATTGCGGTATTGAGTCTCGTAATATGCCGCTCCTGGCTCAACATAAGCTTTGCCATGTTTCATTATTGAATAGAATAAGATGGCTAATTTCCTTGCAGTAGCCGTGACGGCTTTCGCTTTTCCGACCCTACCTGCCAATCTTCTGTAAAAAGCGCCTAATGCTGTTTCGGTTTTTCCAATATTGACCGCAGCTATACGCAACAGTGTAGTTGCTCTATTTTTTGTTCGTCTTGTTTTACTGGATAGAATCTTGCCACCTGAGATTTTATTTCCGGGTGAGAGCGAAAGCCACGAAACAAAATGTTTTTCGGTTGCCCATTTCGACATGTCATCGCCACACTCGCCGATCAACCTTAGAGCGGTATAAGGGCCAATACCGTTGATCTGTGTCAGGTCCAATCCTGTCAATGTATAAAGTGCACTCCGTACGGCAAAATCAGGTTCATTATGCTGCTTGGTCCGGTGCCGTGCCTTGGGCAGGGGAGCATCAGGGATTACTTTCCTTTGATTCAGTTTTGCCATGGCCTGTTCTATCTGCTTATCACAATCGCCGATGCGTTCTTGATAAAAATCATAAAGTTCAACTGCTTGCTTCAGCATAAAAGCATGCTCATTGCGATAATTTCCGGTAAGAGCGGCGGCTATCGTTCCTTCGGACTTCTTGCAACGGATATCTCTGTGAGTTGCCAATCTGGCAGGGCATCGTTCTCCTTTTATAATATCCCGGATAATCTTCATACCGGTTACCCCCGTTATATCAGATACGACATGATGAAGCTGTAAATTCATCTGCATAAGGGCTTTCTGCATATGCTGAATATGAGCCGCTGAATATTCAATCAATCTTTCCCTGTGACGCAGATAGGCACGAAGGCTGGCGATATGCTCGCTCGGACGGAAACTGGCCCTTAATAACCCAAATTGATGCAACTTTTGAAGCCATTGTGCATCGTTATAATCAGTCTTCCGTCCAGGTACCTGCTTTACTTCGCGTGCATTCACTAAAATTACCTCAAAACCATCTGCTTCGAGGATTTCAAAAACAGGAATCCAATAAATCCCTGTAGATTCCATCGCAACTGATTTTACTCCCACTTCCTGCAACCATTGCGAAAGCTTGTGGAGATCGGTGGTGAAACTTTGAAATTGTCTAACTGGTGTAGGATCACAATCTGGCGATACTGCAACAACGTGAAACTTAGCTCCAATATCAATACCCGCAGCGTGAGGATGAACAATCGAAAATTCAGGAAAACCTTTCTTTGATGGCATAATAACCTCCCAGTAATAAGATTGAGAGGCAGAATGAAAAGAATTCCACTTTCCTAAACGGGATCACCTGAGTGTCGCCAATTTCAAACACATTTTCATTCCTGGACCACGTTTTTTAACGGGTAAAAAACACCAATAAGCCGACGGCCTCTCCTCTCGAAGTAAAGTATATCAAAGAAAGTTTCTATTATCACAGAGAAAGGTAGACGCCTTTAGGACGGTTTTTTAAGATTTCATGCTCCATGCGAAGACGCTGATTTTCCATGCGAAGCCGGTGGAGTTCCTCTTTCTCTGGGGCCATATGGCCTTTGCCGGGAAAGGCCTGGTCGTTTTCCGCCGCTAACTGGTTTTTCCATTTTCCCAATAAATTCGGATTAATCTCAAGATTACGGGCGGCTTCTGAAATCTTGTACCCATGATCGGTCACCAGTTTCACGGCATCAATTTTAAACTGTCTTGAATAACTCTTTCTTTGTGTTGGCATAGATCACCTCAAATTAGTTAGTCTCTATATCATCCTTTTCGAGGTGTCCGCTATTACTATGCCACTTCATTCTTTACCCATGTATAACTCCGTTTGCCTCCGTCCCGAACATACCAGGAATAAAAATGCTTTACATTCCAACCTCGATACCGCGAACGGTATCGGTCGGTAACCTTCATGACTTCATCCACCGGCGCTCTCCGGTGCGAGGCCTGCGTCAATCGCTTATCGCCGAGCCCTTCCAGCCCGTTCTCCTCATATCGGCATATCTGGCGCCGAAATGTCCGAGGACACACACCCAATACTCTTGCCGCCTCCTCCTGACTAAATCGCCCTTTCTGCCATCCCACATACATCTCTTCAAATCGCATCTTCCGGATCTCCTGTAGCATCTCCGTCCGTCTCATCCGTCACCTCCATTGAGGCAACTTATCAACCGGACAGTTTATGCGCTACAATACCGGACAAATCATTTGCTCCTTACAGGCCACCAGGTATCTTCTTGACAGCGAAGGGAGGAGTCTCTATAATACCGCCATCAGAAGAAGCTTTTCCACTATCACAGGAGGTTGCCATGCAGAAGTATATTATTACTACAGGAATCACGTTAGGCACAGCGCTGGCCATCACCATCAGTTACAGCTACAATCATTCGGTGCTGTGGGCAATTTTCCATGGGATACTCTCGTGGGTTTACGTGATTTATCACGTGCTTTTCCATTGAGGTGGCCGGGCGTCAACCGGTATGGTCCGCCCCGTCAAACGGAAAATAAGGACAGAGACCTTTTGTCTTTTGACCCGGATGCTGGATTTCGATTTTGCAGCCGGGGTTTTCGCTCCATTAAAAACGCGGCGAAGATGTTCTTGACATCCATGACCGTGTTTCCTATGCTTCCCCCCGCAAAAATGCACCAAGGAAGAAAAAATGCCCATCACCGAAATTCTTGCCCGAAACGCCGCCCTGTATGGCGAAGAAATCAGCCTGGTGGAGATCAATCCCCAAATTAAAGAAGTCAAGGCAAGCTGGAAGGATTATGATCTTGTCGAAACCAATCCGGAAAACCACTACCGGCGGGAGATGACCTGGCGCGAGTTTGACGACAAGGCCAATCGGCTGGCCAATTTTCTTATACAAAGAGGCCTGGAAAAGGGGCACAAGATCGGAATATTGCTAATGAACTGCCTGGAGTGGCTGCCGGTCTATTTTGGCGTTCTCAAGACGGGCGCCATTGCCGTGCCGCTCAACTACCGCTATACGGAAGATGAAATCAAATACTGCCTGGATCTGGCCGAGTGCGACGTTTTAATCTTCGGGCCGGAATTTACCCAGCGAATCGAAGCGATCCGCGAACAGATGCCGAATGTCAAACTCCGTCTGTTTGTGGGACAGGACTGCCCTTCGTTTGCCGAAAGCTATTACGCGCTCACCGCCTGCTGCTCTTCCGTGGCGCCCGGAATTCCGCTTTCCGACGCGGACGACGCAGCCATCTATTTTTCATCCGGTACCACCGGTTTTCCCAAGGCGATCCTTCATGACCACCGCAGCCTGATGATGGCCTGTGAAGTGGAAATGAACCATCACCGGCAGACGCGCGAAGATAATTTCCTGTGCATTCCGCCGCTGTATCACACCGGCGCGAAGATGCACTGGTTCGGGAGTTTCCTGGCTGGGAGCCGTGCGGTTTTGCTGCGCGGCGTCAAGCCGGAGTGGGTCTTCCGGGCGGTGTCCGAAGAGCGGATCACGATCGTCTGGCTTCTGGTGCCGTGGGCGCAGGACATTCTGGACGCCATCGAGCGGGGCGACCTCAAGCCGGCGGACTATCGGCTCGGCCAGTGGCGGCTGATGCATATCGGCGCGCAGCCGGTGCCGCCCAGTCTGGTCAAACGCTGGAAAGAACATTTTCCCAACCACGACTACGACACCAATTACGGCCTGTCGGAATCCATCGGTCCGGGCTGCGTCCATCTGGGCATGGAAAACATCCACAAAGTCGGCGCCATCGGAAAGGCTGGCTACCGGTGGGAAATCCGCATTGTGGATGAAAGCGGCGTCCCCGTGAAGCAGGGCGATGTGGGAGAGCTTTGCGTCAAAGGCGACGGCGTGATGAAGCGCTACTACAACAATCCCGAGGCCACGGCCGAAATCCTGAAAGACGGCTGGCTTTACACGGGCGACATGGCGAAGATGGATGAAGACGGCTTTGTCTATCTGGTGGACCGCAAGAAAGACGTCATCATTACGGGCGGAGAGAACATTTATCCGGTGCAGATCGAAGACTTTTTACGCACGCATGAAGCGATCAAGGATGCGGCGGTGATCGGACTGCCCGACCATCGTTTAGGTGAAATCGTTGCGGCAGTCATCGAGCTGAAGCCTGGCTTTTCCAGTTCGGAAGAAGAAATGGGAAAGTTTTGCGAGGCGCTGCCGCGCTACAAGCGCCCGCGCAAAATCTTTTTTGAAAACGTGCCCCGCAATCCCACCGGAAAGATTGAAAAGCCGAAGCTCCGTGAGAAGTATTTCTCCGGCAGCCTCGTCGAAGCGGAAACGGAAGGCTGATAGAGCAAGGGGTTGCAACCCCTTGCTCTCCGTTTTTTTTCGGATTGATGGGGGATCAATCCCTGTGTAATACCGCGCCATTTCCGTGTTTCTGTAGGGCGTGTTCCCCGAACACGCCGTTTTTAATTTTCCCGTATGTGCCCGCTTCTTAAGAGCGGGAAATTTTCGTTGGCCAGAAAATCCATTAGAGGGCCTCCGCCGAAAGCGGATAGAGGAATTCCTCGCGCATGCAATCGTGTGTATAGGCAAAAACGGCCAGCAGAATTTCTTTTGTCAGATTAGGATAATTTTCGAGGATTTGATTTTCCGTCCATCCTTGCGCATAGAGCCCGAGAATAAATTCAACCGAGAGCCGGGTGCCCTTTACGACCGGTTTTCCCAAAAGGACATCCGGATCTGAATGTATAAAGTTTCCCCATTCAATCTTTTTCATATATATCCTCCTTGCACATTATCGCGCTCAAATGCTCTGGATGCATCCGGCGCGATTTTTATCATAAATAAATAATAATATCAAATAAATATACTGTTGCCTCCCTGAGCACGCCGTTGTTTTTTCGGATTGATTGGGGATCAATCCCGACATAATACCGCACTATTTTCGTGTTTCTGTAGGGCGTGTTCCCCCGAACACGCCGTTGTTAATTTCCCCGTTGGTTCCGTACTGATCAGGGAGCAGTCCTTGCATTTCTAATGCGTTTGGGTTTTTCCGGCGCAAAGAGGCTGGTATATTTCTGATACAATTCAAACAAGAATGCGACACGTTCGGCTTCGGTTTTAAAGTTTGTTTTGCCGTAAGCGGCATCAACGGCGCGGTCGAGTGTTTGGTGGGCTTTGAGCAGCAAAGGCGGCATAGTCAGCGGATCATAAAGATCGGCCAGTGACGAGCCGGGAAATTGCGCGCGGGCATCGAGCACCGCCCGCGCAGCGGCTTCAATGGCCTGCTTTTGCTTCTCCGTCGGCTTTTCCGGCCAGGGGAAGTTGTTGTAAACGATGCCGGCAGAATATTGGTAATCGCTTTTCATCCGGCCACATACTTGACGCATCCATGACATTTGCATTTCCGATTGGAGAACTCCAAAGTGATACATCTTTGCATTAGGCACTATCAGCGTAGTGCCACTGGCAATGATTTTTGGTTCACAAAATCCGACCGGCATGTAATGTCTGTTTTCTGATGATACTTTGGGCACGATGAGATAAGGTCCATCAGGTTGTCTAATTTCTCCAAACAATGCCGCTTTTTCCGCCAATTTTTTTGTAGCCTCACGACCGCTACCTAAACGATATTTACGATTTCTTTCAACGCTTTCACGAACTTTCTTCATTTTGCGAAGAAGGCTGGGAGGGCAGTCAACTAACCAAAGACAGTAACGCTCAAGGTTGTTAATGAATTCGTCTCCACCCATATATTGTCTTATGTAGCTTTTAGCTTCTGGTTCAGCAGCGAGAAGTTTTTCCATTTGCTCTTTTGATAATATCAAATTTCCGTTGTCGATCGGCATGCTGCCATATTTCATTTCCGGTACATCCATACTGAGAGGAATTGTTCGACTCTTAATATAGACATCTGGCCCATCGGCGAGATAGGAATTGATATTTTTAGCTTTTACGGTTTGGGGATCAGATTTGGGTGTGTCATAGTAAAAAATAATTTTACTGCTGATGTTTTGCAAACTGAAGCCTACTATTACACAATGCACTGCCGCCTTGCCACGCGCCTCATTGCTCCATTGAAACGTCCGGTGGGCAAAAAATATTTTGGCTCCCTGTGACCGCATCCAGTTGCCCCATACACACACCTGTTCGCCTTGCGCGATTGAATTGGTTGAAACAAAGGCTGCTTTAATATTCTCATTGGATTTCATTTGCCTGATTGCCAATTTGTACCAGCAGGTCACATAATCAAGAACTCCGCTTCCTTTGACATCATTAAAAATACCTACGACCTCCTTTTTTTGTTCGCTGGTCTGCTCTTTTTTCCCCACAAACGGCGGGTTGCCCAAAATGTAGCTAACGCGCCAGGGTGAGACGACGGTTTTCCAGTCGATGGTGAGGGCGTTGCCGCAGACGATGGTGCTGTTGGTTTGCAGCGGAATGCGGACAAAGTAGAGTCCGAATTCCTCGGAGACCAGCAGGTTCATCTGGTGGTCCATCAGCCACAGGGCGACCTGCGCGATTTGCGCGGGGAACTCTTCGATCTCGATGCCGTAGAACTGATCGACGTTCAGATGCAAGAGCGAATGGACATCCAGAAAGGACTGCTCGCCGGCGCGGGAGGCCCGCAGGATTTCCAGCTCCAGAAGCCGAAGCTCGCGGTAGGCGATGACCAGAAAGTTGCCGCAGCCGCAGGCGGGATCGAGAAAATTGAGCTGCCGCAGTTTCTTGTGAAATTCAAAGAGCCTGTTCCTGTTGTGTTTGATCTTTTCAAATTCTTCCCACAGCGCGTCCAGAAACAGCGGTTTGATCAGCTTGAGAATGTTTTCTTCGCTGGTGTAGTGGGCGCCCAGGTTACGCCGGGCCTGCTTGTCCATGATGGATTGGAAAAGCGAGCCGAAGATGGCCGGGGAAATGCGGCTCCAGTCCAGAGCGCAGCATTCCAGCAGCTCCTGGCGCATGGCGGAATCGAATGCGGCCGCCGGAAGCAGTTCTTCAAAGAGTTTACCGTTGACGTAGGGAAAGGCGGACAGGTGCTCATCGAGATTTTTCAGGCGTTTTTCTCGGGGAGTGTTTAAAACCTGAAACAGCGTGCTTATGTGATGGCCGAGGTCCGAGCCGTCTTCACCGGTGCGTTCTTCAATATATTCTTTAAATTGCTGCTTTTCAAAAATACCGGTGTCCTCGGCAAACAGACAAAAAAGGAGTCGCACCAGATAAAGTTCCAGCGGGTGGCCGCTGTAACCCACGTCTTTCATCCGGTCGTGGAGCCTGCCCATCTGCTCGGCGGCTTTAATGTTGACGGGATCCTGCTCCTGAATTTTGTGCGTCTGGTAGCCGGCGATAAAGCCGAACAGCCGCACGTTTTTGTGCAGGTTTTTCAGTTCAAATTCATGCTGCTGGTTTTCTTCCAGATCGTAGAGCCGGATTCGGGCAAAGTCGGAAACAATGACATATTTGGGAAGATCGCGTTCCTTCAGGCCGGGGAAGTAGCCCAGAGCCTGATCGTAGGCTTTATCCAGACTTTTGCCGCGCGATTTGTGCTCAACGATCAGAACGCCTTTCCAGAAAAGATCGATGTAGCCGTAGTGATTGCCGAGTTTTTTGACCGGTTCTTCGAAGCTGGCGATGCGTTTGCGGGTAATGCCGAAGATATTGAAGAAGCCGTCCCAGAAGGTTTTGGCTTCAGCGTCTTCGGAGCTTTCCCCGGCCCATTCCTTGGAGAAGGCCAGGGCGCGCGATTTGATTTCATTCCAGGCAAGCGGCATAGGTTCCGGCTCTTCTTTGATTTGCCATGACTATACTGAAAATGATCCATTGTTTCAATCGGTTTTCGTTTGTGGAATGATTGACGGCAATTGAGCCGGCAAAGCCATTCTACGATATCGCGGGATAACCGGTAATGTCCCGGATCTCTTTATACAGCGGCTGCAGCCGTTCATACATTTTGAGGTAAACTCTCCTGTAAAGATGATCGTAGATTTGGTGATTTTTCAGAATCGGTTCAAACACTCTTCCCTTTCTGGTCATTGCTTTAACCGCGGCCGGAAAATCAGGATAAAGTTTAAGACCGATCGCGGCATCGATGGCCGCGCCCAGTGCGGAAGTCTCGAAAGTATGCGGCCGTTCCGCCGCCATGCCGAAAATGTCCGCTGTGATCTGCATTGCCGCGTCGCTTTGCGAACCGCCTCCCGACACCCTGATACCGGTCACGGGGATTTTGGTTTTGCGCTGGGTCAGTTCGCCGCCCTCTCTTAATCCATAGACCAGTCCTTCCAGCAGCGCCCGATACACATAGGCCCGGTTGTGCACGTCGCCGAAACCGATAATCGATCCCTTTGCGAAAGCGTCAACTTCCCGGCCCGGCGTCCAGTAAGGCTGAAGCATCAGTCCTTTGGAACCGGCCGGCACATTCTGAATCAACGAATCAAAAAATTTCTCCGGAGGCTCAGCCGTCTTCTCGGCAAGCATGCACTCCTGAAGGCCGAACTCTTCCTTGAACCAGCTGACCATCCAGAAACCGCGAAAAATCGATACTTCCGTATAATAAGCATCCGGCACGGACGCGGGAAACGGCGGGATCATCGGATACAGCTCGACATATTTGGGCGTGGCCACATCAAACGTGGCAATGGTCCCGAAACTCAGGCATCCGATTTCAGGCGTCAGACACCCGGAGCCGAGAATTTCGCAACCCTTGTCCGATCCGGCCGCAAAGACGGGCAGCCCTTCCGGGATGCCCGTTTCCGCGGAAGCTTTCTTTGTGATCTGACCCAGCACTTCAGAGGGTTTGATGAGGTCGGGAAGTTTTTCTTTGTCGATCTTGAAAATCCACCATTTGAAATCGAATTTTCCCGCCCATTGATAGGTCTTGTTGTTGAACGGAATATAGCCGATATTATTTGCCACCGAATCAATAAACTCTCCGGTAAGACGGTGCGTAAAGAAGCCGGACAGCATCAAATACTTATAGGTTTTTTCCCAGATCTCCGGCTGCTGCTGGCGGATCCAGTTCGCATCGCAGTCCTGGATGGCGCCTTCGAGCGTTTCGAGCATTTTGACGGCCTTTATAACGGGCAGGAGCGCGCCGGGCACGATCTTCCGTGAGTCCGCCTTTCTCTGGTCAAGCCAGACAATCGCCGGCCGGAGCGGCTTGCCGTTTTTATCGACGTTGATCATTGTGGCGCGCTGCGTCGTGAGCGTCACGCCTTTGATGTTCTTTTTCAGAGGTTCCTGTTTTTGCAGGAGTTGACTGGTTGTTTTGCACAATATGTCCCAGTAGTAATCGGGATGCTGTTCGGCCCAGCCGGGATTTTCCGAAAAATACGGTTGAATGGGCGTCTTCACGATTTCCAGAATCTTCCCTTCCGCATCGATAAGCGCGGCACGGATGGATTGAGTGCCTGCATCGATAGACAGGATTAATTCCTCTGTTCTGATTTTTTGTGACATATGCACCGTCCTGTTTTTTAATTTATTCTAATGATCGACAATGCCGCTTCCCGGTCGCTTTCTTCAGTCCAGCCCCAACTGACCGCCGGGGTTCATAATTCCCTGCGGGTCAAAATGCTTTTTTAATGCCCGCAGGACATCCATCTGTTCTTTCCCGAGATGCCCTTCCATCCAGGGTCCGATCATTCTTCCCACCCCGTGATGATGGCTCAGGGAGCCGCCGTGCTTCTGAATGCTGTCGATGATGCCGCGCTGGAACTTCCGGAATTCTTCCGGATCTTTCATGTGGACGATAAAAATGAAATAGAGATTCGTCCCCTGAGGATAAAAGTGCGAAGCATGCGTCATGCACATGGTGGCGGGACGGCTCCTGACACAGGCCCGCACGCCTTCATGAAGCCGGTGAAGATTGTCCCAGGTCACGGCGGCCTCCAGCGTGTCGATCAAAATGTCATAGTCGCCCAGATCCTCGCGCATGAAGGGTTCCGTGTAACGGGTGTGCTCCCATTTCCGCGCCGCGTAGCCGGTCAGGGAAATCGCTCCGTGCCTTCGGGCAAGGGCTTTGATTTTCCGCGTCACCAGCCTGGTGTAATCCCGGTCTCCTTCCACATTGCCCAGACACAGACAACGCTGCATGGGCTTGAAGCCGCGCCACTTGAGAAACTTGTCCACGAAGCCCGGCATGCCGTAGAGTTTCAATCCCCGGTCGGTTTCTTCGGGATCGGAAATGCGGTAAATGGCCGGCTTGCCGAACTCCGACTGCATGATTTCGCGGCTGGCGTCAACGGCCGCGTCCCAGGTGGGATACATGAAACTGAAACGTTCTCGGTTTTCCGGCCGATAGCGGAAGATTTTCATGGTGATTTCGACCAGAATGCCGAACGTCCCTTCGGACCCCTTCATGATGTCGTTGACTTTGGGGCCGGTGGCGGTCGCCGGAAAATCCAGCGTCTTGAACGTTCCGGCGGGCGTGACATACTCCTGACTGAATACGATATCGTAAGCGTCGCCGTAATAGGTTGAGGCCTGCCCGGATCCCAGGGTGACGATCCAGCCGCCGACGGTGGAATACTCGAAGGACTGCGGGAAATGTCCGCCGGTATAGCGATGTTTTGTCTGGAAGAGTTCGGGGGCCCGGTTCAACGCGTTTTCATAAGCCGGTCCGAACATTCCCGGCTGAACCCGCGCCGTCTGATTCAGTTCGTTCACGTCCAGCAGTTTGTTCATATGCGTGCTGACCACCAGCGAAATGCCGCCACGGACAGGACGGCAGCCGAAGTTCACGGAAGAACCGGCGCTGAAAACCGTTATCGGAATTTTTTCCCGGTTGCAGTAGTCCACGATTTTTTGCACATCCTCTTTGCCGCGGGGATGAACCACCACATCCGCCACTTCGCGGATCATGCCGTGGCGCATTTCCAGCATTTCTTCCGTGGTCTTTCCGGAGGCGTATTTGACGCGGCTGTAATCATCCAGGGCGACGTTTTCCCCGCCTACGATCTTCTGCAGGAATTCAATCTGATGAGAAGAAAGGTTTGGGGGACGCTGTAAAGACACCGGCTCCAGTCCTTCCCTGTTTCTGGAGGCGAAATCCGAGTCGCTTAAACCAAACTCCTGTTTGATCATGTTGAACCAGGCATCGCTGGGATGTTTGAAGCGGTGGGGATCGCCGTATTTGAAAATGGACCGGTAGGTTCCTGCGGGCGGCGCTTTTTCCGTCCACTCCGGACGGTAAGGATTGGATTTCATCGGCAGGGCTCCTTTGTTGATGTTCTTTGACAGATGAAGTGCTTTTCAGTCAACCGGTATTTTGAGCAGTTGGACGACGGCCGCAATTTCCTTTTCTGTTTTTTCTTTGTCCCAGCGCAGCTCTTTAGCGGCAACAGCGGCAACCTTGCGCAATACCTCTTCGCCGGGATTGCCGAGCGTCCCGATGCCGGTGCGCCGCATGACGATATCGGAGAGGGTGCGCGCCATTTCGTTGCGCACGGCATAAACCACCTGCGCCTGAATTTCGCCGTCGTCGTTCAGGGTTTCGGACAAGGCCTGGTCTGCACGCGCCAGTTTGACGATTTCTTTGTATTCGGTTCCGTAATTGCGCGCCAGATATTTCAGGGTGGTCCGGCTGATGCCATTGCCCTGCTCCAGTGCTTCATTCATAAAGAAATTCAAATCCTTTATTTCGCTGCCGGTCAGAAATTTTTTATTCGTAACGCTCTTGCCGAGATTGCGCCCCAGTTTGACGGCGACGATCTTCAGGCAATTTTCCGCCAACTGGCGGCTGGTGGTGTATTTGCCGCCTTCGACCGTAATCAGCCCGTCCAGGCCGGCGTCTTTGTTGTCGTAGATTTCATATTTCCGCGATGAGAAATAGGTTTCGCTGGTTTCTTTTTCGATCAGAGGACGCAAACCGCCATAGGTATGCTTTACATCCTGATAGGAAAGCTTGCCGTCGCCGAAGGAGCGGTTGACATCGTCGATCAGTTCCATAATGCTTTCCCGGGTCACCCGATAATCGTCCGGGTTGCCGTTGAAGGGTTTGTCCGTCGTGCCGATCAGCGTGTGATTGCGCCAGGGAATCAGGAAGAAATGGCGGCCGGACGGCGTCATGGAACCGACAATGTATTGGCCGGAAAGAAGCGGTTTTGCGGTGATGATGTGAATTCCTTCAGACCGGCGCAACGGCGGCGTTTCTTTCCCGTTCGGTTCGGCCAGATTCAGAAGAAGATCCGCCCACGGTCCGCCGCAGTTCACCGTGACCGTTCCCGCAATATCATGGACTTTGCCGGTCAGCAGGTCTTTGACCTTCACGCCGGCAACCCGGCTTCCGGCGTCCATGAGAAAACCTTCCACTTGGGCATAATTTGCCGCTTTCGCGCCATGGGCCACGGCGGATTTGATGAAGGCCAGGGTCAGGCGCTCGGGGAAAATGCTCATGCAGTCACAGAAGACCGATGCGCCGGCCAGTCCTTCGGGGCGCACATGAGGCTCCTGTCGCAAGACCTCTTTGCGGGAAATCGTTCTGTGCGACGGAATGCGCTTGCAGGAATCCCAGGTGCGATTTTTGTCATAGGACAGGGCGTCGTAAAGCAGCATGCCCACTTTCACAACCCGTTTATTGTTCTTCAGCGGCTTTTTATGATGCATCATCATGATCGGATGCGGATAGACGTAATTGGGAGCGATATTTCCCAGCACTCTTCGCTCGCGCAGCGATTCCCGCACCAGTCTCACTTCTCCATTGATCAGATACCGCAGACCGCCGTGAATCATTTTGGACGTGGCCGCCGAAGTCGCCCAGGAGAAATCCTTTTTTTCCAGCAGCGCCACCTTCAATCCCCGGGTGGCGGCTTCATAGGCAACCGACGCCCCGCTGATCCCCCCGCCGATGACGATCACATCAAATTTTTCATGATTATTTTTTTCTATAAACCGTTCCATGTCCGCCGCTCCTTTTAAAGCTTTTTGTCCCTGATGCTTGCCAGAACCGCTTTTTCCGCGTAAACGAGAACCTCTCTCATGATTTTTCGGGCCGACTCTGCCTCCTGATTTTTGACGGCCTCGTAGATTTCGCTGTGAAATATCCGGGAGCGCTCGATGTTTTTGGGGTTGTCGAAATAGAGATATCCGTAATCACGGAATATTTGATTGAAAACGTTCAACCCGATCGTGCAAAGCAGGTTTTGGGTGGAGCGGGCGATGACCTGGTGAACCTTGATATCCTTTTCCAGCATGCTCATCTTTTGATCGTCAACGACGCGCTTCAGGTCTTCCAGATCCTTTGTCGTGCGCCTCCGCGCCGCCAGATAGGCTATCTGCGGCACCAGATAGCGGCGCGCCTCCAGAATATTCATCATCACCTTTTGGCCGCCGTCCATCGTAAAAGCAGCCTTGATCAGGTCGAAGTTTCCGCTTTCCAGATAATCTTTGGCATACAATCCGTCGCCGTGGCGAATTTCCAGCAGGTCGAGATTTTCAAGCTTGCGCAGCGCCTCGCGCACGGTGGCCCGATTGACGTGAAAACTTTCCGAGAGTTCCCTTTCCGTGGGTAATTTGTCGCCCGCTTTTATTTGGCCGGACATAATCTGCTTCTGGATCACGACGACAATCTCTTCGTGAAGTCGCGAACGGGTTACCGGACTTGCGAAATTCTTCTGGACCATCGGAATCAACGCTTCTTTTCCCTCCCGTCTGATTGGCTGGGTGGTCCGACCAATAATACAATCCATTGAAAAGGTCAAGAGTTTTGTTTGACGTCCTCGTAAAAAATCAATTTCGCACTCTTTTCGTCTTACCGGCGAAAGCCGGTATCCAGTAATTACAGTTTGTTTAGGGCGTGAAATCTTTACAGAACCTTCCGGTGAACCTCTGTCCAAAGCAGTGCGTCGCTTCAGTGCCGCTGTATTTAACGGGTCTGATAACCCTGCGGGTCACGCGAGACCTGCCCTACATCGGGTTGGCACAATGATCAATGTAGTGCGTGGCTTCAGCCGCGCTGTTGAAAACCAGAATCCAGTGCCGCTGGAAGTTCCCTGATATTGTTCATGATTTTAAAGGCGCCTGGAAAATCGCAGCCCCGGGTGAATCGGCTCGGAACCACCATGCACCGGAGCCCGGCGCTTACGGCGGAGACAAGACCGCGCGGCGAATCCTCGATGGCGAGACACTCCTCCGGCCGGCAGCCGGAAAGCGCGATTGCCTTCAGATACGGCTCGGGATGCGGCTTGAAATGCAGGCAGTCTTTCATGGTCAGGGCAAATTGAAAATAAGGCAGAAGCCCCGATTGCCGGTGAATGATCCCGAAGTGCTCGTGTCCGGAACCGGTTACGATTCCCATTACGTATTTTCCCGCCAGCGCCTCCAGCACGTCCCGGACGCCTTCAATGACCAGCGGCGCGCGCGTCAGGAGATCGGCGTAAAGAGCGTCCCGCTTGTCGCGCAGTTTATAAAACGCCTCCGTCCCCGGCTTTTGTGCCAGTTGCAGCACGCTCCCGCCCCGGACAAGAGAGATTTCTTCAAACTGCTCCCATCCGAGCGAAATACCCAAATCCGCCAGCGTCTCCTGATTGGCCCTGAAAAAGATGCCTTCCGTCTCGACCAGAACGCCGTCATTATCCCAGAAAATCGCTTTGATCATCGGCCTGACCTGATGCTCCTCAACCTTGTTTCCCTGCCCGCCGCCCGCCTTTTCCGCCACGGTCTGTCCTCATCTGATGCGTTGCGGCGGAAAATCAACGATCTCATGTCAGGGAGCTGACGCAAGAGACAGTAACTGGAAAAACAATTTGTTTCAACGAGTTTTGACGGCGGCGTAAAAAGTCAAATTCGGCTCCTTTTCGTCATGCCGGCGAAATCCGGTATCCAGTGATAACAGTGGGTTATGGATTCCCGCCTTCGCGGGAATGACGGCAATGGAGCCTTTTTACGAGGGCGTCAGTTTTCGCGTATGGAATTATTGATGGCAATTTGGCCGGATATTTTCTATATTCAATCATCACCATACCGGGAGTTTCAGCGATGAAAGATCGTCAGTTCGGCAGGGTTCGTTTTATTTGCGGTGAAAACGGCGGTAAGTATCCTTTCAATCATTCGCTCTATCTGCAGGGCGATAAGGAGCGGGTGGTTATCGATCCCGCCTGTTCGCTGGAAAAGCTGACGCGCTTGAAGGACGAAGGCGTCGATTCTGTCTGGCTTTCGCACTGGCATGAAGACCACATCCGCTACATGAACCTTTTTGAAAATTATCCGGTTTGGGTCTCCGAACGCGATTTTCCGCCGCTGGCCGATCTGGAAACGTTTCTGGACTGGTACGGCATTGAAGATCAGAGGGCGCGCGGCTACTGGAGAAAAGAAATGCTGGAGACGTTTGATTACCGTCCCCGTTCAACGGCGTGTTTTTTCCGGGATGACGAGACGCTGGATCTGGGCGGGCTTTCCGTGCAGATCCTTCCCACGCCCGGCCACACGCCCGGTCACCTGTCGTTCTTTTTTCCCGAAGAGGAGCTGTTGTTTCTGGGGGATTACGATCTGACGCCGTTCGGCTCCTGGTATGGCGACGTCTTTTCCAGCATCGCAGATACGATTTCCTCCATCCACCGGTTGAAAGCGGTTCCGGCCCGCCGCTGGATGGCCTCGCATGATCAGGGCGTTTATGAATCCAATCCCGGCCCGCTCTGGGACCGGTATGAAAAGATCATCTATGAGCGGGAAGACAAGCTGCTGGCTTTTCTGGACCGGCCGAAAACGCAAGGCGAGATTTGTGCGGCCTGGCTGATTTACGGGAGGCCCCGCGAACCGAAAGAGGTGTATGAATTCAACGAAAGGGTTCTGATCGGAAAGCATCTGGACGATTTGCGGCACAGGGGCAAAGTCTTTTGCGAAGACGGCCGCTGGCGGAAAGCCGTATCCGAGATTTGACTTGATTAAACACGGGCATCATTGTAAAAAAGACCGAACGGCAAAGAAAATCAGGAGAAGAAAATGATTGCTTATCAGCTTTGTATTTTCGCGGAAGACAAGCCGGGGCAGTTGGCGAATGTCACAAGCGTTCTGGCAAAAGCCGACATCAGCATCCGGGCGACAACCATTTCGACCGCCGGCACATCCGGGGTGATCAACCTGATTGTGGATGATCCCAAGAGAGCGAAAAAGGCGCTGACCAAAGCGGGGTTGAACGTTCATCTGAAAAATGTTCTGGCCGTGCTGATTCCCGACCGGCCGGGGGGGCTGGACAAGTTGATGCAGCTTTTATACAGGGAAAATATCAACGTCAACAACGCCTGCGGCTTTGTTCTGGAATGCGCGGAAAAAGCCGTTTTTGTGGTGGACGTTGACCAGATTGAAAAAACGGAAAAACTTGTGGAAAAGAACGGATTCAAGACACTGGACACGGAGGCGCTGTCGGCGGTGGAGCCGTTTCATTACATGAAATACTGATGGAGGCAAACCATGGCACATGAGGATAAAGGCAAATATTTCAAGAAACATCCCGAGGGGACAACCGTCAGCGACAACCTGAAAGAGGCGATTCAGAAGTCCGCAAAAAACAACAACATCTCCTGCAAGGCGGCGGAAAAGATTGCCCAGACCGCCGGCTGTTCGCTGGGCGATGTCGGCGTGGCCATTGACATGCTCAATATCAATATTGCGCAATGCCAGATCGGTCTTTTCGGATTGGGCGGCACGCAAAAAGTGCCGCCTGCGCCATCCGTCGCCCCGGAGCTGGAAGCCGCCATCCGCAAAGCGCTGGTCAACGACCGGTTGTCCTGCTCTTCTGCCTGGGCGATTGCGGGCGAACTGGGCGTCAAGCGCCTGGAGGTCGGCGCCGCCTGCGAAAATCTGAAAATCAAGGTCAAACCCTGTCAGCTCGGCGCCTTTTAACGGGTTTCGGAAGCCGTTTGATTGCGGCCGGGATATTAGAAACGGCTGATTTCCTCCGTTTGTCCAATCAGGGAAAATATCCGATATGATTTTCAACTGGCAGGATACCTACAAGGAAAGACTCACCGACGCGCGCAGCGCGCTGTCCCGGATTCGTCGCGGAGCGCGCATCTTCATTGCTTCCGCCTGCGGAGAGCCGCAGCTCCTGGTCAAGACCCTTCTGGACATGGGGCGGAACTTTGCCGATGTGGAAGTAATCCACTTTCTCGATCTGGGGCTTACCGACTACACGTCGGAAATTTACACGGAGCATTTCCGGCACAACGCGCTGTTTATCGGCGCGAATGCCCGCGCGGCCATCAAAGAGGGTCACGCCGACTACACGCCCATTTTCCTTTCCGAAGTTCCCCTGCTGATGAAGCGGGGGGCCATGCCCATCGATGTCGCCCTCATTACGGTGTCTGAGCCGGACACGAACGGCTACGTCAGCCTGGGGATTTCCGTGGACATTACCAAGACGGCGGCCGGTGTGGCCCGTTACGTGGTGGCGGAGGTGAATCCGAACATGCCGCGGACGCTGGGCGACAGTTTCATCCACGTGAGCGAGATTTCGGCGTTTGTGGAAAACGACGCGCCGCTTCTGGAATTCGAGCAGAAGGCGCCGGATGACATTGCCCGGTCGATCGGGCGGCTGATCGCCGATCTGATCGACAATGAATCCACCATTCAGACGGGCGTCGGCAAAATTCCCAACTCCGTCTTCCCCTATCTGGCCAATAAAAAAGACCTCGGCGTGCACACGGAAACATTTACCGACGGTCTCATCGATTTGATTGAAAGCGGCGTCGTGACCTGCCGGAAAAAATCGCTGCATCCGGGAAAGATTGTCGCGTCCTTCTGCATGGGCACCCGTCGTCTGTATGACTATGTGCACAACAATCCGCTCTTTGAATTCCGCCCGTGCCAGTATGTCAACGATCCCTATGTCATCGCCCGGAACGACCGGATGGTGTCCATCAATTCCGCGCTGACCGTCGATCTCACCGGGCAGGTGTGTTCGGATTCCCTCGGGTTCGAGTTTTACAGCGGCATCGGCGGGCAGGTGGACTTTGTCCGCGGTTCGGCCATGTCCAATCGCGGCAAATCCATTATGGTGCTGCCCTCGACCACGAATAACAACGCCATTTCCCGCATCGTTCCGTATCCCTCCGCCGGCAGCGGCGTGGTGGTGACGCGCGGAGACATCCATTATGTCGTGACGGAATACGGCGTTGCCTACGTGCACGGGAAATCCATCCGTGACCGGGCCATGATGCTCATCAACATCGCCCATCCGAAGTTCCGCGACGAACTCCTGGAGGCCGCCAAGCGCCAGGGCTACATTTACCGGGATCAGGCGCTGCCGGTGGTGTTGTATCCGAAGGAATATGAAATCAACTGGGTGGACAAGAAGGGGACCTCGCTGTTTTTCCGTCCCGTAAAAGTCACGGACGAGCGCGCCATCCAGGAATTGATCTACGATCTGCCGGAGCAGGATGTCTATACGCGGTTCTTTCACAATTTGAAATCCTTTTCCCACAAAGTGGCCATGCCGATGGCGGCCATCGATTATGACGACAAGATGGCCATTGTGGCGGTCATCGGCAAAGAAGAGCCGGAGGGGAGGGAAAAGATCGTGGCGATCGGAAACTACGCCAACAACCCGAACACCCGCTATGCCGAAGTGGCCTTCACCACGCACCAGGACTGGCAGGGCCGGGGCATCGGCACCTTCCTCCTGCGGTATTTGATCCGCATTGCCAGGGAGAAGAACATCGAAGGCTTTACGGCGGATGTTTTGTCGCGCAACCGGGCGATGATGCAGGTATTTTCCAAGTGCGGCTGTCCGATGACCACGCACCTGGATACGGGAGTCTATGAGTTGAAGATCAACTTCGGCAATGAAGAAAAGAAAGAATAACCCTCAGACGCCGCAAAAAGGACGGATCAAAATCTATGGAAACCAGAAGAAACTTCATCAAAAAAAGCGTTGTGGTCTGCGCCGCCTTAAGCCTGCCGCTGCCGGGGACTGCCAACGGACAGACCATCCACCGGGAATTCAAAATCCGCGATCCGAAACGCGTGTTGATTTTGTGTTACAGTCAGACGGGATTTACTTCCCGCTACGGGAAGCTGATGGGCTGCGTTCTTCAGGGGAAAGGGCTTGCGGTGGACCTGGCCGATATGCGCGGCTTTGATCCGAAACTCCTGACCGGCTATGATCTGATCCTGGTCGGCTCGCCGGTTTTTTATTATGACACTCCCGCCAATGTGAGCGATTGGCTTGCCGCGATTCCGAAGATTACCGGAATCCCCGTAGCGGCGTTTGTGTCGTTCGGCGGACCGGAAGGCAATCAGCACAATTCTTTGTGTCACATCCTTCATCTCCTGGCGGAGAAGGAAGGCATTCCCGTCGGCATGGAGGCCTTTCGCAGCATTCCGTCTTATCCGGCAAGCTGGGACAGCGCCAATCAACGCTCCGGAGAGCATCTGCCGGACGACGCCACGTACCACCGGGTTCGGGAGTTCGCCGGGGAAATCCTGGCAGCCGTGAAGCAGGGCCGGGTTGCGACCTATTCCTCCGAGCTGGCGCTTCGGGAAGTCGTGCGGATGCTGCCCCTGGTGTGGCTCAACAAAAGAGCAATCACCCGACATACCGTGGACGGATCGAAGTGCATTTTATGCCGGACCTGCGAAAAAAAATGTCCGGTGGACGCCATTCACCCGGAAAAGCGTCTGGTCGATCACGACAAATGCCTGGCCTGCTTCGGCTGCCTGAACAACTGCCCGGCGGACGCCGTAGTGATGGAGTATGGCGGTAAAAAACTTTACGGATTTCCGGAATATCTGCGGCGCAGGCAACTGACGATTCTGGAGCCGCCGGAGTTTCAGCATTGCCGGACGGGATGATATGCGACCGGACAAGTGTAAAAAAAATTAAAAACAAATCGCAATACACCAGGATTGCACATTTGCGGCGTTATCCCCTTTCGAAAAACAATAAAGGTTGAGGGGCGCTTTAACTAGAAAAGCTCTTTCATAGATGGCTGCTTTCCATTAATTCCTTACAAACAAAGCCGAGGACAGGTTGCTTAGTTCCACATTGAGCGCCTGCCTTACGACCTGCACTCCTATGAGGATCGCCTGCTGGACATCGATGTTGCCGCCCGCATCCGGGGCCGAGACCACCAGGACGCCGTCGGCCGTCACCGAAGCGGTCATCTGAAGC
>MTBK01264658.1_pt1 | contig 72265 bp, 67 predicted proteins | sample 1535981 | NCBI WGS metagenome assembly MTBK01 (sample SAMN06109225, study PRJNA356200) | anaerobic digester metagenome | isolation source: biogas reactors fed with pig manure or primary and secondary sludge | place: Spain | collected 2016-06-30
TCAGTTAATTGAGAAAAAACATATTTACCGGTATTCATAGCTAAAGAATTTAATTTTAGCTAAAATAAAAATTCAAATCGACACGGAGATAAAAAGCTTGTAACAGGCTTAATTATAATGATTTCAAAGAACGAAAAATTAATTTAAGTGGACACTAATGGAGTTTTATCAGTAATAACATTTATTCCGTCGGGACGACGATAGCTCATCCCGGTTCCAGTAATGATATTCAGCGTCTTTGGCAACTCCAATACCGGAACATCATTCAATATTTTTTCGTAGTTTCGTAATAGCTAAACCATCATGAACAATTTTGATATAACCACCCGCACATCTTCCCCACGCATAGACCAACTAAGGCCGGACGAGATCTTCGTCTTTGGCAGCAACCTTTCCGGAGCCCATGGGGGTGGTGCTGCCCGGCTGGCAGTAAATAAGTTTGGAGCCGTATGGGGTCAGGGCATCGGCCTGCAAGGCCAATCTTATGCCATCCCAACCATGCACGGCGGCCCCGAGGCCATCAAACCCTATGTGGATAAATTTATCCATTTTGCCCAACGTCACCCCGACCTGACCTTCCTAGTCACCGAAATCGGTTGCGGTATTGCCGGCTTCACCCCCTCCCAAATAGCTCCCCTTTTTGCCCAAGCCACACACCTTCCCAACATCTACCTTCCGGAGCGCTTCTGGGCAGTACTACGGTAACGTACCGAATCAGCTTTCCTCGGCAATCTTAATTCTCGCAAACTTGAGCAGCAAGGTTTTTATACCGCCAAATTCAAAATCAATGACTGCTTTTGTGTTGGGCATTTCGCCTTCCATAGATACTATGCGGCCACGTCCAAAACGGTTGTGTTCAATGGTCATTCCCTGTTGCAAAACAGAAGGGTCTGCCGGAACAAAATCTTCCGGGGATGCTCCGGATGAAGCAGGTATGTGTTGACGTGCTGCCGCGGACGGTGGACGGGAAGAAGAAGAGCCGGAGTGCCCCGGACGGAAAGAAGCTGAGTCCGAACTTGGACCAAAGCGGGTGTAAGAAGCAGAGCCGGAACCAAAGTCCGGACGGGAACGCGAGCTAAAGGTGCTGCGGGAAACTGGGATTCTGGTGGGAGTATCGGAAGTGCCCATTTGGAATGGTCCTGCCAGGCCGGGTAAGGGGCGGGAGAGAAAGGCCGGATCAATTTCGCGCAAGAAGCGGCTGGGCGGGTTGGATTCTGTTTGCCCCCACCGCCTGCGAGTGTGAGCATAGGAAAGGGTAAGTGTTTTTTTGGCGCGGGTCATGGCCACATAAAACAGGCGGCGTTCTTCCTCTAACTCTTCCAGAATATTGGAAGAAAGAAGCGAGGGGAAGAGCCTTTCTTCCATACCTGCTACATAGACATGTGAAAACTCCAATCCTTTTGCCGAGTGTGCCGTCATCAAGCTCACTTTTTCCCGATCCGAAGTTTCTTGCTCGTCTGCCTGCGTAAGTAAAGTGATGTTGTTTAAGAACCTCTCCAGCGTAGGTTCGCCTTCTCCGGGCTCGGGAACAGACACTTCTGTTTCCAGTTCTGCGTCTTCTCCCCTGGTATCGCAAAAAGCTTGTAAGCTGTTGAATAGTTCTTCTACGTTGCTCAATTTAGACATGCCTTCAATGGATTTATCCTCTTTTAGCATACGCAGGTAACCGGAAAGGGTGGCTATTTCCATAGAAAGTTCAAAGGCATTCTTGCCTTCTTCCCGCTTAAAGAGTACCGTTTCTATAAGCTCGGCAAAGGCTTTCAATCGTTCTGCTATGTTACCCCTCAGCCCGGCCGCCTGAAGGTCTCCGTTTTGAATGTAGTCAAACGGGGACATCTCTGCAAAAGAGGCAGCAGCGCTCAGTTTTTGTAACGTAACTGCTCCAATACCGCGAGGAGGTACGGCAATGACCCTGCGAAAGGCTTCTTCATCGTGCGGGTTGACTACCAAGCGCATGTAGGCAAGCATGTCTTTTACCTCGGTTCGTTCGTAAAAAGAAAAACCACCGTACACTTTATAAGGTATATCTCTGCGACGGAGTGCTTCTTCAAAAACGCGGGATTGAGCATTGGTGCGATACAAGATAGCAAACCTTCCGTAACCCCCTCTGCTTTTATACATCTTATCCTGAATGGATCTAATTATAAGAGAAGCTTCTTCCAAGTCTGTGAAGGCTTGTATAAGATCTATCTTTTCTCCCTGAACTGATTTAGAGAAGCATTCTTTACGCATACGGCGTGTATTATGTCTTATGAGGCTGTTTGCCGCATCTACTACGTTTTGTGTAGAACGGTAATTTTGCTCTAAACGAAATTCTTTAACCTCGGGAAAATCTTTGCTAAAGTTGAGGATATTTTCTATACGGGCACCGCGAAAAGCATATATGCTTTGAGCATCATCTCCCACTACTGTAATATTTCGGTTCTGCTGTGCCAGGTTTTTAATAATAAAATACTGAGCCAAATTGGTATCTTGGTATTCGTCTACCAAAATGTACGTGAATTTGTTGCGATAATATTCCAATACCTGCGGGTTTTGTTGCAGTAACAAGTTAGTATAGAGCAACAAGTCATCAAAATCCATAGCTCCGGCCAGTTTACACCTTTTTGCATACAAAGTATAAATATCGGCCATGAGCGGTTTGCGTGTCTGCTCGTCCTGCTGCCTTACCTGAGCATTTGCTTGGTATGCAGCTGCTGTAAGTAAGTTGTTTTTGGCCCGCGAAATACGCGAAAGTACTACGGCCGGCGGGTAGATCTTCTCGTCCAGCTCCAGCTCTTTTATGCATCTTTTTATAGCCGTTTTTGCATCGGTTTTATCGTATATGGTAAAATAGCGGGGGAAACCCAGCGATTCGGCCTCTCTTCTTAAAATACGGGCAAAAACAGAATGAAACGTTCCCATCCACAGAAAGCGTGCCCTGTCCGGTCCCACCAAAGTGGCCAACCGTTCCTTCATCTCTTTGGCTGCTTTGTTAGTAAAAGTAAGTGCCAGAATAGAGGAAGCAGGAATTCCTTGCTCTAACATATGTGCTATCCTGCAAGTTAAGACTTTTGTTTTCCCACTTCCGGCCCCTGCTATAATAAGGGAAGGCCCTGTAATATTTTCAACTGCCTTCCTTTGAGCCTCGTTTAACTCCTCCAAATAATTCTCCTTCATGCCGACAAATATAGGGAAAAGCCGTTGAAAATTTTATCTTTGTAACTGCTAAAAAGTGCTTATGCGTACTACGTACAAGTTAAAAAAAGGGCTGAATATTCCGTTGAAAGGCTATGCTGCCATGTGCTCGTACTTGAATGAAACCGGTACACTTTACGAAATAAAACCTACCGACTTCCATCACATTACCCCAAAGCTTCTTGTGCGTGAAGGAGATGCCGTTCTGGCTGGCAGTCCAGTTTTTTGTGATAAGAGCTATCCTCAGATGGTGTGCACTTCTCCTGTGAGCGGAACAATAAGTTCCATTGTGCGCAAAGAGAAAAGAAGGCTTGCAGGCATCCGTATAGTTCCGGACAACAAAGAAGAGAAAGTCACGTTTGCCGTTGTCAGTCCGGAAAGTTTGGATCAGGAAAAAATAAAGGAGCTGCTGCTTGCCAGCGGATGTTGGATGTGGATTACACGTAGGCCGTACGGCACACCGGCTCGTCCCACAGAACAACCTCTGCATATATACATAAGTTGCTTTGATACAGCTCCGTTGGCTCCGAATTACGACTATGCCTTTGCAGACGAAGAAGAGGCTTTGAAAATGGGGTTACGAGTCATGGAACGCCTTTGTCCCGGACGAGTCCATCTGGGGTTGTCAGACAAAACTTCTGTCCATAGTGTATTTCGTCGTCTGACAGCAAGAAAACATATTTTTTCCGGTCCCCATCCGGCAGGCAACCCGGGAGTACAAATTCATCACGTTTGTCCGGCAGGTAAGGACCGCGTAGTATGGACACTTACCCCCCTAGGGCTTACGGTCATAGGTAGGCTCTTTCTGTACGGCACTTACGATACCACAAGGCAGGTTGCCGTAACAGGACCAGCTCTGGAGAAAACCGGATATGTTACCTGCCAGGCAGGCACTGCCATAGCTTCATTTACACAGTTTCCACGAAAACAAGGAGTAGAAATCCGTGCCATAAGCGGGAATCCCCTTACAGGCGACTCTGTAGGAGAAGAGGGATTTTTAGGGTTTCATCATCAACAAGTTACGTTTTTATCCGAAGGATATCACAGGGAGCTGCTGGGATGGGCACGACCTCTGCGGTTTCACCGTTTTAGCGCTGCACGTACGTACCTTACGTTCTTATCTCCGCTCCTTGGAAAAACAGCACAATTTAATCTGGACACCAATACCAACGGAGGACAGCGAGCTTTTGTAATAACGCGGGATTACCAAAAGGTAGTACCTATGGATATATTCGTTTCGCTTTTGGTCAAAGCAGCCTTGGCAAAAAACGTAGAAAAGATGGAAAACCTGGGAATTTACGAAGTGCTTCCGGAAGATTTGGCCCTTTGTGAATTTATTTGTCCGTCAAAAATAGAGATACAGGATACTCTGAAACAAGGAATTGAACTGATGATAAAGGAGATGCAATGAGACGCCCCAGAAACATAAAATTTCCGGAAAAAATACTCCAAAAAATCAAACCGGTCTTTATTCAAGGAGGACGTTTGTCTTTTCTACAGTCAACCTTCGAGGCTTTTGAGTCCTTTTTACTTGTGCCGGGAAGAGTGACAAAAAAAGGTTCTCATATACGAGACTGCAACGACCTTAAGCGGGTAATGATTGTGGTAGTCGTTGCCCTCATACCCAGCCTGCTTTTTGGTATGTACAACACCGGATGGCAGCATTACACAGCTATGGGAACACAAGCAGCACAGGTTGATTTTTTCCGGGTATTCTGGTATGGGTTTCTGAAGGTTCTTCCTTTGCTGATAGTTTCCTACGGGGTAGGACTGGGCATTGAGTTTGCCATAGCTCAGATCCGCAGACAAGAAGTAAACGAAGGATACCTGGTAACAGGCATGCTTATTCCCCTGATAGTCCCGGTAACTATTCCTTTATGGATGTTGGCCGTAGCCGTTGCATTTGCTGTCCTTATTGGAAAGGAAATCTTTGGAGGCACGGGTATGAACATTTGGAATCCCGCCCTATTGGCTAGGGCGTTTCTGTTTTTTTCCTACCCGGGGTACATGACCGGAGATACGATTTGGGTAGACGGGGTGAGCGGTGCCACCCCTCTTGCACAGCTGGCAGAAGCAACAACCCCGCTGGCACAGGTGACAAATACATTGACTCAAGCTGCGGAAAGCACGTCGTGGCTGGGACGGATGGCAGAAAGCGTTGGGTTGACAGAAGTGTTCAGCCACATCACAGAAGTTTTTGCATCTTTGTCACAGGCAGGGACCATACCGGGATTGCCATCTTGGACAGATATGTTCTTGGGTTTTGTTCCGGGCTCTGTAGGAGAGACTTCTGTTCTGTGTATTTTATTGGGAGCAGCCATCTTGTTGTTTACAGGAGTGGCCAGTTGGAAGGTGATGCTTTCCTGTGTAGCCGGAGCCTCTCTTATGGCACTGGCAGGGAATATCCCTATACATTACCACTTAGTCATGGGCGGGTTTACTTTTGGCTGTGTTTTTATGGCTACCGATCCTGTTACCGGTCCTCAGACAGAGACGGGAAAATGGATTTTTGGGTTCCTAATTGGCCTGCTTACTATACTTATCAGGCTTTTCAACCCGGGCTATCCGGAAGGCATGATGCTTGCTGTATTATTAATGAACACATTCGCTCCCCTAATTGACCACGCCGTGGTTGCTGCCAACGTCAGGCGCAGAAAAAAAAGGATAGCTGCTCATGGATAAGAAAAAAAGAAACGGGAGTTTGTATACTTTTCTCTACGCCGCTATTTTAGTTACAGTAACGGCCGCGTTGCTAGCTTTTGTATCTGAAGTACTTAGACCCAGACAAACAGCTAACAGAAAGGAAGAAACACGGCAAAGCATTTTGCGTTCTGTGCACTTAGAAGGAAAAACGTATGAAAAATACATAAAAGACACCGTTGTAGGCCCTCAGCAATTACCTTTATACATTTGTACCCTGAATGACGGCAGCCGTAAATACATTGTACCGCTCCGTGGCAAGGGGCTCTGGGGGCCGCTGTGGGGATACATGGCGCTTAATGCAGACGGACAAACTGTTTATGGAGCCGACTTTGACCATCAGGCCGAGACGCCCGGGTTGGGAGCCGAGGTGTCCAGTCTTGACTTTAGTGCTCCGTTCAGTGGAAAATCCCTGTACCGTGACAGTGTTTTTGTATCCATTGCTGTACGTAAGCAAAGTGGAAAGGCCAAAGGAAACCCCAACGCAGTAGACGGCATTTCCGGAGGTACCATTACCAGCAGAGGCATTGAAGACATGATAAGAGAAACTTTGGCAGTTTATCTGCCGGTATTAAAGACCATACTACAGGAGAAAACAAATGAAAAAACGCACCTTCCTTGATCCACTGTTCAAAACAAGTCCCATTCCCGTACTTGCTCTGGGGATTTGTTCAGCTTTGGCCGTAACGGTAAAGCTGGAACCGGCTCTTGTTATGGCTCTGGCAGTCACTCTAGTAACCGGTTTTTCTGAACTTATCCTGTCCCTTTTACGCCATACCATCCCCAATCGAATCCGTATTATTGTACAACTGATGGTAGTAGCCACCTTAGTTATTTTAGTGGACCAGGTACTGAAAGCGTATGCTTGGGAAATAAGCAAACAACTTTCCGTATTTGTAGGGCTTATCATTACCAACTGCATTATCATGGGGCGCATAGAGGCTTTTGCTCTGAAGAACAAGCCCCTGCCCTCTTTCATTGATGGTATTGCGAACGGTTTAGGATACGGGATGGTGTTAGTGGTAGTAGCCGTTGTCCGCGAACTGTTGGGAGAGGGAACGCTGCTGGGCTACTCCGTTGTTCCTGAAAAGTGGTATGTGGCTGCAGGGGGTTTTTATGAAAACAACGGATTTTTTATTCTGCCCCCTATGGCGCTTATCGTAGTAGGCTTAATGGTATGGATTTATAATGCTAAAAATGCCAAAAGCGTATGGAACAACTAGTGAACATATTTGTTAAGGGCATCTTTACAGAAAACATGATTTTTGCCTATTTCTTGGGCATGTGTTCCTATCTGGCTGTTTCTAAAACGGTAAAAACAGCTACCGGTCTGGGCGTAGCCGTACTTTTTGTACTGGTCATCACACTGCCTGTTAATTACTTGTTACACAGGTATGTACTGGCTCCGGGAGCCTTGGGGCAAATCCACCCGGCATGGGCAGAAACAGACTTAAGCTTTCTGAGCTTTATTTTGTTCATTGCCGTGATTGCAGCTATGGTACAACTGGTAGAAATGATCATTGAAAAGTACTCTCCGGCCCTGTACAACAATTTGGGTATATTCTTGCCCTTGATTGCCGTAAACTGTGCTATACTGGGGGCCTCTCTTTTTATGCAAGAACGTGAATACGAAAACATTTCTCAAGTTATAGCCTACGCTCTGGGATCGGGACTCGGCTGGCTACTGGCCATAGTTTCTATTGCTGCCATAAGAGAAAAATTAAGCTATTCTAATATCCCGGCTCCCATGCGGGGACTAGGCATATCTTTTATTATTACAGGTCTTATGGGCATTGCCTTTATGAGTTTTATGGGAATCCGGTTTTAATATGTTTGTACTTTTATCCGTTACAGTCATTCTCTTGGTTACCCTTGTTCTGGTAGCTTTACTACTGTTTGCCAAGAATAAGCTTCTTCCTTCGGGAAGCGTAACCATAACTGTAAACACCAACAAAGTCTTACAGACAGAGCCCGGTGACACTTTGCTTTCCACCTTGGCAGAACAGGGAGTTTACCTTCCCTCTGCCTGTGGAGGAGGCGGAACGTGCGGGTTGTGTAAATGCCGTATTTTATCAGGCGGAGGATCCATTTTAGCTACAGAAACGGGATTTTTCACTCGCAGGGAACAGCAAAGCCAATGGCGCTTGGCTTGTCAGGTAAAAGTAAGGGAAGATATGGAAGTAGAGTTACCGCCGCAAGTGTTAGGGGTGAAAAAATGGGACTGCACGGTAGTAAGCAACCACAACCTTACCTCTCTCATTAAAGAGCTGATAATCAAACTCCCGGAAGGAGAGACACTTGACTTCCGGCCGGGAGGCTACGTACAAATTGACGTTCCGCCTGTATTAGTAGATTTTTCCCGGGACATTCAAATAGATACTCCCTTTATGGACGGTTGGAAATCCTTTGGTTTTACGAGCCTTAAAATGGTAAATAAAGAATATGGATTCCGAGCTTATTCCATGGCCAACCACCCGGCAGAGGGCAACGTAATTGTATTGAACGTACGCATTTCTCCTCCGCCCTGGGACCGTTCACGAGGCACGTTTATGAAAGTCAACCCGGGAGTATGTTCGTCTTATGTGTTCTCTCTTAAAGCAGGGGATGCGGTAAAAGTATCGGGTCCTTACGGTACTTTCTTCTTGAAGGATACCCAAGCAGAAAAAATATTTGTTGGAGGAGGGGCAGGTATGGCCCCCATGCGCTCCCATATTTTCCATTTGTTTAAAACGTTAAAAACAGGTTGTAAAGTATCTTTTTGGTACGGTGCGCGCTCTAGAAAAGAGGTCTTTTATGAACAGGAGTTCCGAGACATAGAAGCTGTCTTCCCAAATTTCTCATTTCATATTGCGCTTTCGGACCCGCATCCGGATGACGGCTGGGAAGGATCTACAGGTTTTATACATAAAGTACTCCTGGAAAAATATCTGCAAACACACCCCCAACCGGAAGAAGCAGAGTATTATTTATGCGGGCCACCTTTGATGACTTCTGCCACCATAGACATGCTAGACAACCTGGGTGTTCCGGAAGATCATATTCTATTTGACGATTTCGGAGGCTAACGTTTTCTGAATCAACAGCCTAATAGAAGCATAACAATAGGGAAGGTGGGATTTTAACTCCTTACGCGGAACCCATGCTACCTTTTCTATACCTTCTTCTGTTTGCGGTATTAAAGAGGAATTGCTCCCATCAGTCATCCGGAACCACGCTGTCATTTTCAAAACTTTGCTGTTTTTGTATAGGTAGCAATGGTACGTCTTTTCATACCTATCCTCTACTACCTGTAGAGATTGTACACCTGTTTCTTCGGTCACTTCCCTTACTGCCGTTTCTTGTAACGACTCTCCGTTTTCCTGTTTTCCTTTGGGTAAATCCCATTTCCCGTGGCGGTAAATCATAAGCAAGTCGCCTCCGGAATTAGTTACCAACCCTCCCGCAGCCTGTATCACGTTAAGCTTGTTGCAAATTTGTGTAAACGACGTATGAGGATCTTCTACCGGAATAAGCAAATGCTGCAGGTTGTTTTGGCATTGGAAACAATCCAGCAAATTTTCCCATGAACTATATTTTTCTAAAGATTCTACTACGGTGGCCGGATGAGAACAGAGCTTACTGCTGTTTTGGCAAAACTGAAGTCGCCTATTATTGAAGAAAATACTGTACATTTGTACAAAGATATGTGATTATTATGGAATCTGTTGAAAAAAAGGTTGCACAAAAATTATTAGAAATAGAAGCTGTGCAGCTGAATATTGAAAAACCTTTTGAATGGGTATCCGGATGGAAGTCGCCCATCTATTGCGATAACAGGAAAATCTTGTCTGTTCCCCAAGTCAGGGGTTTCATACGGAATGCCATGTGTCAATCTATTTTACACAATTACCCTTCTGTGGAAGTGATAGCCGGTGTAGCTACCGGAGCCATTGCCATGGGGGCCTTGATTGCAGATAAGTTAAACAAACCTTTTGTGTATGTACGCCCCCGCAGAAAAGAACACGGAACGGGAGCACAGATTGAAGGTTCGTTTCCCGCCAAAGCAAACGTGGTTGTAGTAGAAGATCTTATCTCTACCGGTCATTCCGCCCTTTCTGCCGTTGATTGCCTGAAAATGTCATATGCCAACGTATTGGGCGTTAGTGCTATTTTTTCATACAATTTTGATATCGCACGCAGGGCTTTTGAAAAAAGCAATTGTGAACTATATACACTTACCAATTACGAAACCCTTATAGAAGAAGCGGCTTCCAAAAAATTCATCAGCCCAGAGCAGATTGAAACGCTCAAAGTATGGCGTCTGACTCCTAATACCTGGGGACAATAAGTATGTCAAGAACACACGTTACCGGAGAGCCCCGTTTTATAAACAAACCGGCTCTTACCTTATTTGAACTTTTTTCTGATTTTTCACTCCTTAAAGACAAGCTTCCCGAAGAGCAAAAAGATAAAGTGGTTATTACAAAAGATACCATTATGGCAGAAGCGCAAGGCATGCAATTGGGTGTTAAAGTGGCGGAGCGTCAGGCTCCCTCACTCATTGTCATGGAAGAGTACGGGAACGTACCTTTTTCTTTTACCCTAAAAGTACACTTGAAGCCGCTTGAAGAAGGCTGTGAGTTACAATTGGAGCTGGACGCCCGTCTGAACATGATGATGAAAATGTTGTTGGGCGGGAAACTAAAAGAGTTTGTAGATCAGTTTTCGTCAAAGCTGGCAGAAGGGCTTAATCAATAAATTCCCAAAACAGGGAAGACCATGAGGGAAGATTTTAGAAGCATGCTGGAATCATGGCTACCTGCTGATGAAGCAGCACGTCTGATAGCTCAACTGGACAGTCCTTCCCCTGTGAGCATCCGCCAACATGCCATAAAAGCCAAAGGAGAACTCTTTCCCAATTCAAAACTCGTTCCCTGGTGTCCACAGGGAAGGTACCTGGACAAAAGACCTGTCTTTACATTGGATCCTCGTTTTCATGCAGGAGCGTATTACGTTCAAGAGGCATCGGGCATGTCTGTATGCCGGCTAGCACCGTATCTATCTAATATACAAGAACCTCGTATACTGGATGCCTGTGCTGCACCGGGTGGAAAAAGCACCCTGCTGCTGGACCTGCTTCCCCACAAAGGATTTTTAGTATGCAACGAAACCATTCGCTCAAGAATTCCGGCCTTAGTAAACAACATAGCACGATGGGGGTACGGCGCAGTTGCCGTAACCGCAAACGATCCTGCAGCTTTTCAGAAGTTGGAAGGTTTTTTTGATGTGGTTGTTGCCGATGTACCTTGTTCCGGGGAAGGTCTCTTTCGTAAAAACCCTGCTTCTAGAAACGAATGGTCTCCTGCACTTGTGGATCTTTGCGTTGCCAGGCAAAGACGCATTCTCAAAGATTTGTGGCCCTCTTTAAGACAAGGGGGATTTTTGCTCTACAGCACCTGTACTTTTAATACAAGAGAAAATGAAGACCAAGTAGCTTGGATTCGAGACACTTTGGGGGCATATTCAGTTCTTGATCCTCAGAAATACCTTCCTCACCGGATACAAGGAGAAGGATTCTTTATGGCATTGCTAGAAAAAACGGCCCCTGCTACAAAACATAAAAAGATAAAGGCCGGTACCGGAGCAAAGAAGAACCATCACCCACAACTATGGAAAGGCGAATCGCTACCATTGGATGACGAATACCTGTATACTATGAAAGGGCCGTTGCTAAAAGCCATTCCTGCGTTCCTGAAAAACGAAATAGACTTCTTGGAAACTCGTTTGCATGTAGTTCATTCCGGTATTGCCATAGGAGAAAAAAAAGGGAAAGACCGGGTTCCTCACCCCGATTTGTCACTAGCCGTTGATTTAAAGCAAGAGGCTTATCCAAGATGGGAAGTATCGCGTACAGAAGCCCTCTCTTTTTTACGTAAAGAAAACATAACCTGTCCTACAGGAATGGAAAAGGGCTATGTTTTGATTACCTTTGAAGATTACCCCCTGGGTTTTGTCAAAAACTTGGGAAATAGAACCAACAACCTGCATCCGCATTCGCGCAAAATCCATATGAAAAAAACGTAATTATCTGCATATACTATGAAAATACTAACTGCTGAACAGTACCGGAAAAAAGGCAAACGGTTTCAAAAATTGGAAAAAATCCTGTCAGGCCCCATGTATGCCTTAATGAAAAGAAGAAATGCTTCTTTACGAAAAGAGGTATTTATAGAAACTCCCTTTGGAAGAACAAGAACCGTATGGTATGGGTTTGAAAATCCTTCCCCAAGCCCGTTACTCATTGACTTGCATGGTGGAGGTTTTATTCTGGGTAGTCCGGAAATGGATGAAGCCATGAACATAGAATGGAGCCGACTTTTTGGGTGCAGAATAGTAAGTATAGATTACCCAAAAGCCCCAGATCACCCTTTCCCGGCAGCTGTTAACCAGGTATATGCCATTGTAAAACATTTGTTTGATCAGGCATTGGAATACGGTATAAATACAGAAAAAGTAGCCATTGGAGGGCACAGCGCAGGAGCCAACCTGGCTACGGTAACGTGTATGAAAGCGCAAAAAGAAGGAGGTTTCCGTCTTGTATGTCAGTTTTTGAATTGCCCACCCCTGGATTTAGCCACTACTGCTATGGAAAAACCACATCCTAAAGGAAGTATCCCAAAAAAAATGTCTTTTATTTTTGACAGTTGTTATGTGGGAGAAAACAAAGGGCGGGATCCTTACATATCGCCCGTGTATGCTACGGAAGAAGATTTGAGAGGCTTACCGCCGGCATTACTGATTGTGGCCGGAAGGGATTCTTTACACGACGAAGGAGTTCTGTATTATAGCATGCTTAAAAAAAGCGGAGTAGATGCTCAATTGTTGGATTATCCCCAAGAACGTCATTGCTTTATGATCAAAAAATCTGAACCGGGAAAAGATGCTTTTGAAAAAGTCACAGCATTTCTGAAGAAACATCTGGAGTAAAAAAAGCAGAAGGAAAGGCAGAGAGAGTTTTAAAAGTAAGTATCTGTATAGTATATTCAGCCCCGTCAGATAGGCCGTAGCGTATAAACCGAGGTTGCAGCCCGTCTGTTTCCAGCTGAATGATCACGTAAGAAAATACAGAATTCGTACTGTGCGGAACTAAAGTAAGCTCCCATAAGGATGTATTGTCCTGCCCTTCTTTTTGTATAGAAACCGGTGAAAGATAGAAGTCATCACGCAACCGCAAGAAAAAAGCTCCGGGATTATCTAGAATGTCTGCAGAGTTTTTATCGTGAGGCACCATCTCCCATTGATCTATGCCTTCGTTATAATACCATTTCTCTTTACCGTTACAATACACATGGAACTCGTCCAGATGTACCACAAATAGGTTGCCTTGCAGTACCATGGTTCCTTCTACCGTTTGGTTCCATAAGAAATCCATTTTCATTGCCGGAGCTTCTTTAACATGGTCTAAGAAACGATCCAAAACCCGAGCCGGACTTTGATCTTGTGCCGGTAGGATTCCTACATACAGAAACAACAGTCCTTCTAATAACAAAACACGCTTCATAACGTTTTTAACAGATCTTCTAAAACATCTACATTTGAAATTAGCAGTTCTCTTGGGCTGCTTCCTCTGGGTGGTCCTACAATGCCGGCTTCTTCCAGCTGGTCCATAATCCTCCCGGCTCTGTTGTATCCCAAACGAAATCTTCTCTGCAACATAGAGGTAGAACCTTCTCCGTTTTGCACAACTAGTCTGGCTGCTTCTTCAAACAATTCATCGCGTCTGTCCTCCCCCGCAGAGAACGTTTCTTTTCTTTCAGATTCTGCGTATTCCGGTAATTCAAAAGGTCCCGGATACCCCTGCTGTGCAGCAATAAATTCCACCATCCTTTCTACTTCCGGGGTGTCAATAAAGGCACATTGTACACGCAGCAAGTCGCTACCTGCCGAAATCAGCATATCTCCCCTTCCCACCAGTTGATTGGCTTCAGATACATCTATGATGGTCCTTGAATCAATTTTAGAGGCCACACGGAAAGCAATTCTGGCGGGGAAATTAGCTTTGATAGTCCCTGTAATAATATTGGTGGTAGGTCTTTGAGTAGCAATTACCAAATGTATTCCCGTAGCGCGCCCCATCTGAGCCAAACGTGTAAGAGGCCCTTCTACGTCTCTGCCTGCTGTCATAATCAAGTCTGCAAACTCATCAATAATGACCACAATAAAAGGCATGAACCTATGCCCCTTATTGGGATTCAACTTTCTTTCCTTGAACTTTTTATTGTACTCCTTTATGTTACGAACCCCAGCTCTGTTATACAGGTCCAAACGTTCATCCATTTCCAGACATAAGGAATTTAAAGTGTAAACCACCTTTTTTGTGTCAATAATGATGGGGCTTTCTGCATCAGGTAATTGTGCAAGAAAGTGCTTATCCAGTTTTGAGTACAAGTTCAACTCTACGCGTTTAGGATCAACCAGTACTAGTTTTAGATAGGCCGGATGCATCTTGTAGAGCAAAGAGGCCAGGATGGCATTCAACGCCACAGATTTTCCCTGACCGGTAGCTCCTGCTACCAGTAAATGGGGTAAGCGAGCCAAGTCTAGCATGACTACCTCGTTAGAAATGCTTTTCCCCAATACAATAGGCAGGTCTTCTCTTGACTCTTTATATTTTTTGGTTTCTAAGACGCTTCGCATAGGTACCAGAGAAGGTTTATCGTTAGCTACTTCAATGCCTACCATATTGGTTCCCGGAATGGGAGCAATTACACGCATACCCCTGGCTGCCAAAGAAAGCATGATATCGTCTTCCAATCGTGTAAACTGCGAAATCCTGATCCCCGGAGAAAGTACAATTTTGTATAAAGTAACTGTGGGTCCGGGAGTTGCCACAATCTTTTCTATTTGTATGTCAAACGTTCTAAGACATTCTACAATTTTTTGATTGTTCCTCTCCAACTCTTCCTGTGGAACTTCTGTAATACGGTCTTCGTAATATTCCAACAATTCCAAAGACGGTTTTTTATACCGCGATAAGTCTTGCTTAGGATCATAAAACAACATCTTCCCAGACGTGGACTCTTCTTCTGTTAGTTCTATTTCAAAAGCAGGCTCGGCTTTTCCTGTACCTGCAACTGTTATTGCCGGCACACGCGGACTGCTCTCCAGGTCAATTTCCTGTACGGGCAAATCCTTACTTACAGGTACCTCTGTTTTCGTTGGGCTTTCATCTTCTTGTTGTAAGTCTTGCGTTTGTTTTTGTTTTCTCTTTCTGATCCTGTGAACAATAAATGGCAAAGGGAAAGCCGTTAAAACAAAAAACAAAAGCAAGCCTGTACCTACTATTCCCAACATGCTTATAAGCCATTCGTTAACACGATAACCGTACGTTCCTCCCACCCCCGATCCAAACACATACTGCAAAGAAGTAAAACTAAAGATATAGCCAAGAGTGATGGAGAGGATAATGCAAGCAAACGCTGTAACAAAGAATAAGGGAACAATTTTCACCTGACGAATCCTCATGAGAAAAATAGAGAACCCTATCAGGAATAAAGGGATAATAAATGCACTTATACCAAACAGTTTTCCTATGAACAAGTGAGACCAACGTACTCCAATAAGTCCGCCTTTATTAGCTGCGTCTATTTCTGAAATAAGTATATTATCACGGCTCAGCAAGCTTTGATCAACCGTCCAGGTGAACAAATACGATACAAACGTAATGAGCAAATAAATCCCAAGTGCCAATACAAGCCAGCCTGCAATTATGCGAATGTTCTCCCTGCGTTTGGGCTTTTTATCCATGGAATCAATTATTGGATGCTGTTCTTTTCTTCTTCTTGCCTTTATGCCACTGTCCCTGACGTTGTGTTCTGGAACCCGGTATATTGGGTTGCCTGAACTCTCCCTGAATCTCGGAAAGTTTTGCACCTTCAGGAACAGTCAATTTTCCGTTAGAAAGTTTACGAATGTCATTAAAGATGGTTTCGTCTGCAACGGTGTCTTTATTCCAGATGAGGTATTGCTTACGCATGTATGAGGCCAGTGCCATCGTCATCTGTTCTCTATCTTCTCCGTCAGGTTTGGAAGCTATGGCCATAACCATGTTTTGAATATTCCTGCCGTAATGCATCACTTTTACGGGTTCTCTTTCTGCGTCTATTTTATGCGGTTTGGCCGTAAAGCTTTCTTTCTCGGGAAGCGGGAAAGGAGAGTCTACATCCAACCCGAAATCTGCAATGATATGAACGTGATCCCATAACTTATGGTAATGGTCATTCATTTCTCGCATATGTGGGTTTAAAGCGCTCATGGCGTTTACAATAGCCTTGACCTGTTTTGTGCGTGCTTCTTTGTCCTGAATTTTCTTTGCGTCTTCTACCATTTCTTGTATGTAACGCCCGTATTCAGGTAAAATTAATTTTTTTCTTTGTGTGTTATAATCCATTTATCAAAATTTTCAACTTACTAATATACAAAAACAATCTCATGAAGTAATACCCATCCCTGCCTGCCGTCTTCTAGTTCAATACGTACCCATTCTCCCATTTCCTCCAGCACACGAACACGGGTCCCTTCATGCAAGACCAACAAATCCTTACCTTGTACTCCCGGTGCAGATTTTATAGGACATACTGCAGAAACAACAATGGCAATGTCTTCTCTTGTTGCTTCTTTTTTTGATTGCCATGCAAATACAGTAGAAGTAACAAAGAAAAGGAAAATTAGTATGGATAAAATAAAAGACATTTTCCTGAACCTAACCCCACGTGCAAAAAGAAACAGTAGGAAAAAAACCAGCGCCATAACTAATAAGATCGAAGAAAAGGCAGCCCATATTCCTGAAGGCAATGCTTGATGGCTTTTACGTAACCATTCGGATACAAAAAAATGCGGAACCGGTTCTATCCTGTCAATACAATGGTCACGAGCTACCGTAAGGTTATAGGATATATCGGGGTTTTTTGGATCCAAACGTATGGCTTTTTCATAATACAAGATAGAACGGGCCAAGTAATTCATTTTAAAATAAGCATTGCCCATGTTATAATATAAAGCAGCGGATTCTACACCGGACTCTTCTATTTGCTTGTACAACTCTAAAGCTTCTTGGTATTCCTCATTCGAGTAAGACACGTTTGCCCTTTCCCATAAACTGTCAATCTGGGCAGGGGCAGCAAACGTTATAACCGGTAGTATAATGGCTATGAGAAGAAACTTTTTCATAACAATTTCTATTTTAAAGCTTGTTCCATTTTACTAATCACCGTAACGGCTCTTTCAAAAATTCTTTCTTTCTCTAACTGGCCCGGATCCGGTGCGTAACGCGCAAACTCACAAGACTCAATAAGGCGTGTATAGTCGTCAATCAGCGACTCATCTACCTGGCGTTCTCTTAGTATTTCTTCTATACGTTCTCTGGAACTATCCGCTTGCGATAAGGCCAGCTTATCGGCTATGTATCCCCACAACGCCCGGTTTAATTCTTCATAATACCCTTCAAACCTTTGTTGTTTCATGTATTCTCCGGCTGTTTTTAACCGTGCCCTGGCCACCTTGTTCGCCCTGCTGTTTCTAACCCTTACTGCATCGCTTCTGCGTTCCCTCCTTTTGTTCAGCCCCAGGTAAGCCATACCGGATCCCACCAGAATCGCAAACAAGGCAAGGTAATAGTACATACTCCCCGTATAACAAGAACCTTTTTTGTTCCATACAGGCCGGGAGGTGTAAATATACCTGATATCTTGCCCCAAACTTTCTACACTTCTTCTGTGAGCAGTAGGAGGATACATACCGGTATACACTCCGATTTCCGTACTCTTGCTCACTTCTATGACTAAAGGATTGCTGCGAAGCGTTTTATACTGTCTTGCTGCAATGTCGTAATACGTAAATTCAACGGGACTGATGGTAAAGGCTCCGTGACTTCTGGGAATGACCGGATATTCAAATGTTTTTGATCCGGAAAACGTACCTTCTGTACTACGGAAATTGTCGGTTATTTTAGCATCATACACTTCAAAGTCGGGAGGAAATTGTACCACAGGCGTTTCCAACAAATTGATATTGCCTTCTCCTGTAATGGTAACATATAGAGAAACGGCATCATGAGCACTTACAGAGTCTTTTCCCAACATGGTTTGTAACGAATACTTACCTACTGCTCCCTTAAATGAGGCCGGTGCTCCGACAGGTAAATCTCTTACGGTTACTGTTACCGGTGGTGCCACCACACGTTTTCTGACCGTCTGGTAGGTATCAAAAAATTCATCCAGCAAAGATTGACCTCTTCTGGTATTGCGAACCTGAATAACACAGACAATCTCTGAAGGATCAATGCGGATGTTACCGGTTTGTTGTGGCAATAGCACATAACTTCTTAATGTAGCCGTTTGGTAAATTTCTCCTCCTACATTTTCACGTTGCCATTCTATTTGATGAGGTGCATATACTTCTTGGCTCCAGAATCCGTTGAATTCCGGAAAACGAACATCTTCAGCTCCCGCCACGTTTACACGTGTATACAATTTAAGTGTTGCCGTTAGCGGTTCTCCTTTTACAACTCTACTTTTGCTCACCGACAAGCGTAAAAACACGTCTTCATCGGCTATACTCGCAGTGGCTGTTGCAGGCTCTTCTTTCCGTTCACGCACTGCTTTATCTGCACTTTGTATTACCTCTACGGTTACCGGACGTGTTTTATAGGTTACGTTATCAGAAACAATAGAAGCTTCATCAATAGTAAATTTCCCCGGTTCCCTAGCCTCCAGAATATACGTATAACTAATGGAACGACTTTGTGTTCGGCGTCCATTGATATATTCCATCCTATTCATGGTGGATGTAGTAGGCCCGGCTAAAACAGTGAAATTTTGAATTTGTGGCGGATGGAACGTCTCATGAGGCAAATCCGTGGCTGTAAAAACTAAGCGAAACCTCTCGCCCGTAGCAACCACCCCGGGTACCTCAATAGTAAACTGACCTTGTGCGTGGGCTTGCACAAAGCTTAAAACACTCAATATGGTTATGACAATTCTTTTCATGAACACCTTTGTGTTTTACCAATTTTTTCCTGACCGTACCGGAACGGCAATCTTTGCTTTTTCTTTTTGAATTTTTTCTTGTGTCTCTCTTTCTTTCTGTTGCATAGCTTCCAGGATTTGTTGAGCCGCTTGTGGGGTAATGGCAGGTGGGTCTTGATTTTGATCTTGGTCCTTGTCCTGATCCTGATCTTGATCCTGATCTTGATCTTGATCCTGGTCTTGGTTTTGGTCCTTGTCTTGGTCCTGATCTTGGCTCTGGTCCTGGTCCTGTTGGTTTTGTAGCATCTTCTGAGCGTATGCCAGGTTGGCTTTCGTTTCCATATCTTCCGGCCTTTGACGTAAAGAGTTTTTGTAAGCCTCTATGCTTTGTAAATATTCCTGGTCGCTCAGGTGAAAGTTTCCGGAATTATGCCAGGCATCTGCCTTCTGTGTTACTTTCTGCAAGGAATCCGGGACGGTTTGCATAACCGTGGCTGCCTGCTGATGGTTACCTGTCAGATGAAGCGCATTTGCCATGTTGTACCTTGCTTTTAAAGAAGTCGTGTCTTTCGTTATTGCTCGTTGGTAATCCAATAATGCTTTCTCTAAATTATCTTTACGAAATGCCTTGTTTCCGGCACGGATGTCTTTTTTGTCTGCCTGAGCAGCAGCTGTCATAGAAAATCCTGTGAAAACCAGAAAACACACCACAGTTTTTGTAAAGATATCAAAACTTTTAAAGCGCCTTCCTTTGCGCTCTCCAATCCACACTTCCAGCAAAAAGAAAAACAGAGCTATTCCAAAGAAGTACATATACTGTTCATTAAAATCCTCAAAAATCACAGATTGAAACTCTTGTTCATCCATTTTCCTGACTTCGTCTATAATTCCTTGAAGACCAAAGTCTGAGTTACCTGCCCTTACATACAAACCTCCTCCTGCAGCAGCTACGTCTATTAGTGTTTTTTCATCCAGTTTGGTTACTACGGTATTTCCCTCTTCATCTTTAAGCAACAATCCGTCTGCCATAGGTATAGGTTTACCCGTTTCCGAACCAATGCCAATGCAGTGTACCGTAACTCCCTGTCCGGCAGCCTCTTTAGCTGCTACAACGGGATCGTCTTCATGGTTTTCTCCATCCGATATAATGACCAACGCTCTGCTATGGGGAGCATCCAGACTAAAGCTTCGTATAGCAGTAACTATGGCCTGTCCAATGGCTGTCCCCTGTCTGGGAACAGAGCCTGTGTTGATAGTATTTAAGAACACTTTGGCACTCACATAGTCTGTGGTAACCGGTAACTGTACAAAAGCTTCTCCTGCAAAAATAATCAACCCAATCCTGTCACGACCCAGATTATCTACCAGACGCGATACGGCCAATTTAGCCCGCTCCAGCCTGTTGGGAGAATAATCCTCGGCCAGCATAGAATTAGATACATCCAGCGCAATGATAATTTCCACACCAGTACGTTTCATTTCCTTAACACGCGCACCGGTTTGTGGCCTTGCCAAGCCCAAAGCAAAAAAGAGCAGACCTAAAGCAAACAAAGAAATTTTCAGCCATCCTCTACGAGGCGAAACGGTAGGCATAAGGGGTTTTAACAACCTTAGATCTCCAAATTTCTTAAGCATCCTTTTTCCGTAACTCCTATACAATCCATACAGTACAAATAGTAACGGAAGGGTTGCAATAATCCATAAATATTGTGGCTGAGCTATTTGTATCATAGACAATTAAGGTATTCTTCTTAAAACAATCCAGCGTATCAAAAATTCCAGAGCTAGAGCCAATAACGCAGTCAAAGCAAAAAACATAAATAATTCTTTATAAACGGGAAAAGAATCTACCAACGTTTTGCTTTTTTCCATTTTGTTAATCTGGCTGTAAATAGACATAAGCTTAGTATTATCGGTTGCCCTAAAATACTCACCTCCTGTCATCTCTGCAATCTGTTCCAACAATTCTTCATCAATCTCTACCGGCATTTGTTGTATTTGTACTCCATAGGGAGTCATGACCGGATAGGGAGCCATTCCACGTGCGCCTACCCCAATGGTATACACCCGTACTCCGTACGTGCGAGCAATTTCAGCCGCTGTTAACGGAGTTACTTCCCCTCTGTTATTTACTCCGTCTGTAAGTAGGATGGCCACCCGGCTTACAGCATCAGAATCTTTAAGACGAGCAACGGCTGTTGCCAGCCCGTTACCAATAGCTGTTCCGTCTTCAATCCATCCCGTCTGCACCTCTTTCATCATATTTATTAACGTAACGCGGTCTGTGGTAAGCGGACATTGTGTATAAGATTCTCCCGCAAAGACCACAATTCCCATCCTGTCTGTAGGTCGTTCTGCAATAAATTGAATGGCTATATCTTTTGCTGCCGCAATTCTGTCCGGATGAAAGTCACGGGCCAACATAGAAGAAGACACGTCAATGACCAGCATGATATCAATTCCCTCTGTAGTAGTAGTTTCGTAATCGGAGGAAGAACGCGGACGTGCCATAGCCAGGATCAAAGCCGCCAGTGCAATCAACCGTAAAGCAAACGGTACATGGTTTAGTACTTTCTTAAAAGATCCCTTAGTTGTCTTAAAAGGAAGCAGGGTGGAAACCTGAAGCGAAGGGGAACTCTTTCCTTTCCATTCTTTATAGATATACCAAGCCGCTAAAGGGATCAGCAACAATAATAAAAACAGAAGCCGCGGATATTCAAAAAACATAACGTGTTTACTTATTCTTCTTTAGTTTCTTCCTCTTCCTTCACTACAGTATGAACTACAAAATGTATGGCTTTTAATAGCGCCTCTTCATTTTCATCATGGGAAGGAGTGTATTTTGCAAATTTGGCCAAATCTCCTGTTGTAAGCATAGAGGAAAGCTTGCCTAAGACCTCTTCCGTAAGCAAGGCATCTTTGCTTTGTTCTGACCGTAAAGAAGCAAGCATTTCTGCCGAGGTTTGCTCCATAGCCTGTATCCCCCACCTTCCTTTCAGGTACAATCGTAAGGTATCTGTAAGGAGAGTATAGTATGGTTTTGCCTTTTGTTTCTTCCAAAGTTCCTGTTCTTTGATGGCCTTAAGTACTTTAAGAGCCGCAACGTGCGGTGGGTCTTTAGGTTTGCCGAGGCCAAAGATGGGTAAATTGTCCCTGCGCCTTTTAACAATCTGGATTAGCAACAAAACAACACCTGTCAAAACCAACAATCCGGCTGCCATAGTCAGCAGCTCTGTCCATGTAACAGGATAGCGCATTTGCGGCTTAATCCCGTAAGGTTCATAAGAGGTAGTATCTATGGGTATGGTATTTACATACAAATCCGGTCCCTTGAACCATAACGTATCTGTTGTACCGTCCTTTTTTGTAAGGTAAACAGGCATATGAGGCAACTGGTAAGAGCCACTATCAAAAGAGGTTATGAGTATTTTTGCAGTAATATTTTCCACACGCCTTCTGCGTATTACAGAATCCAACTTCAACCGTGAAAGAGCCTCTATACCTTCTGTAACATCAAAAGGAGGATCCGGAAAAGTAGCAGTTTCAATTTTTTTATCCTTCCAGCTGTCTTTTGGCAAACTCATCTGCCACCAAACTTGATCTCCAATAAGGATGCTGTCTTTTTCCAAAACTGACTCTAGGCCCACTGCCCCTTCTTTTTGGACAGGCTGCTGTGCAATAACAGCTGCCGGCCAAAGTATAAAAGATATGGTGCATCCCAGAAAAATAAGTAGAAGTTTACGTTTTCCCATAATTAAGCCCTGCTTTTAAAAAGTCGGATTAACGGTTGCACATAATCCTGATCTGTTGCAATCTTAACATGATCTACTCTATATTTTGTAAGAAGTTCTTTTATACGCTCCTGCCCTATTTGGTACCATTGCGCATAGGCTTCTCTCACTTTTTTCCGAGAAGTATCTACCCACTGTTCTGCGGCTGTTTCTGCATCTGTCATTCGTACCAACCCTACGTTGGGAAGCTCTGTTTCTCTAAAATCATAGATTTGTATAGCCGCCAGATCGTGTTTGTTGACAGCAATTTTTAATGCTTCCTCAAAACGCGGACGGTTATCGGTGCCTACGTCCACCAGATCTGACAGAAGGAATGCTGTACAACGTTTTTTTATGGCATTCGTTAGAAAACGAAGGGCTTCAGAGATATCGGTTCCTTTGCTTTCCGGCTCAAATTCCAGCATCTCGCGTATAATACGCAACAAGTGAGACCTTCCTTTTTTAGGCGGAATGAATTTCTCAACCCTATCACTAAAAAATAAAGCACCTACTTTATCGTTATTTATTGATGCTGAAAAACTTAGTACAGCCGCTACTTCTGCCAGCAGCTCTTTTTTCAATTTTTCCCTTGTCCCAAACCAGCGGGAACCACTAACGTCTATGAGTAACACCACTGTCAGCTCTCGTTCTTCCTCAAAAATTTTTATATAAGGAGTATTCATTCTGGCAGTAACGTTCCAATCCATATTCCTCACATCGTCTCCAAACTGATATTCACGTACCTCGCTGAACGCCATCCCTCTTCCTTTATAAGCAGAATGGTATTCTCCTGCAAAGATCTGACGGGACAGTCCCCGGGTTTTGATCTCTATTTTTCGTACGTTTTTGAGTAAATCGTTAGTCATGATAGTCTCTACGGCACTTCAACGGCATTTATGATGGAAGTAATGATGTCCTCCGAGACTATATTTTCTGCCTCGGCCTGGTAGGTAAGCCCAATCCTGTGACGCAATACCTCATAGGCAACGGCGCGAACATCTTCCGGTATTACATAACCACGACGCCGGATAAAAGCATAAGCTTTAGAAGCCAGAGCCAGGGAAATGCTGGCTCGTGGCGATGAACCGTATGCAATCATGGGTTTGAGTTCGGCCAATTGGTAATTTTCCGGCTCACGGGTAGCAAATACAAGGTCCACAATGTACCGTTCAATTTTTTCGTCCATGTAAACTTCTCTTACTACTTCACGGGCTTTTCGTATATCTGCCGGTTTTAGAACCTGAGCTGCTGTAGGAAACTCCCCGGAATTGTTCATGCGAATGATCAATTTTTCCTCTTCTTTTTTAGGATAATCTACAATGACCTTAAGCATAAAACGATCCACCTGAGCTTCCGGTAACGGGTACGTTCCTTCTTGTTCTATGGGGTTCTGTGTGGCCAGCACCAAAAAGGGCTCCGGTAAAGGGAAAGTGTGTTCTCCAATGGTGACCTGTCTTTCTTGCATAGCTTCCAGAAGAGCCGATTGTACTTTTGCCGGAGAACGGTTAATTTCGTCTGCCAAAATAAAATTTGCAAATATGGGTCCCTTTTTCACCTGAAACTCTTCCGTACGCTGGCTGTAGATAAGCGTTCCTATCAAGTCTGCCGGTAATAAATCCGGTGTAAATTGGATGCGGCTGAAATCCGCATCTATAACACTAGCCAATGTCCTTATAGCTAAGGTTTTAGCCAGCCCAGGCACGCCTTCAAGCAACAGGTGGCCGTTTGCCAGAAGGCCTATCAGCAGGCTTTCTACCAGCTGCTTCTGTCCAACAATTACTTTACTCATTTCCAGAGTCATGATATCAACAAAAGCGCTTTCCCGCTGAATCCTTTCATTCAACTCTTTAATGTTTACGGTTTCCATATTATTTGGTTTACAATTCGGTTTTGGTTTTTTCAATTATATTTGTCAAAGATACATCCTTTATGCGTTATTTTATTCACTTGTCCTTTAACGGCACACATTACCACGGCTGGCAAATTCAAAAAAACGCACCCAGTATACAGGCTTCTATTGAAGAAGCCCTTAGTCGTATATTGGGCAGTGCCACTGTTGTAACCGGATGTGGCCGTACAGACACGGGTGTTCACGCTAAAGATTTCCGAGCACATTTTAATTACTCCGGAAACTCCCTTGACTGCGAAGTATTAACCTACAAATTAAATGCCATATTACCCCGTGACATTTATATTTTCAACATTTTCCCCGTTCCGGAAGATATGCATGCCCGTTTTCATGCCACCGGCAGAACGTACAGGTATTTTGTCCGACAAAACAAAGAGCCTTTTCTAAATAACGTGTCGGCAGCTCCAGGAACGTATTCAACCCCACAGCCCAATATGGAGCTTATGAACCAAGCCGCTGCAGCATTGGTGGGAACACACGATTTCACAAGCTTCTCTAAACTTCATTCCAAAACGGTTACCAACCTATGTACAGTAAAAGAAGCTTTCTGGTTTACCGAAGTTCCGGAATTTGCCCTGGAGCCTTTCTTTGTTTTTCAGGTTACTGCCAATCGTTTTCTTAGAGATATGGTTCGTTGTATGGTTGGAACACTTCTGGAAATTGGCAAAAAGAAAAAACCCGTGGAATGGATTTTGCAGTTAATGAAAGAAAAAAACCGTTCCTTTGCAGGTCATTCCGTACCTGCTGAAGGCTTATTCTTATGGAAAGTTACTTATGATAACCTTAAAACAGTAAACTAATATGTTGCAAATTGTACTTCAAACAGAGGCCATTGCAGATGCCTCTACCTCTATCTCGCTGTTGTCTATGGCAGCAAAAGGCGGTTGGCTTATGCTTGTTTTACTTGCCTTGTCCGTTGTGGCAGTATATATTTTTGGAGAACGCTTGGTTGTGTTAAGAAAAGCAGCCAAAGTAGATGAGAACTTTATGAACAACATCAAAGAGCATATATACGATGGAAAAGTCCAGTCTGCCATTCATTTATGTGAAAACAAAAATACCATTACAGCACGACTCATTGGAAAGGGTCTGCAAAACATAGGTCGTCCCCTTGCAGACATTAAATCTGCCATTGAAAACGTAGGAAGCATAGAGGTAGCACGTCTTGAAAAAGGGCTTCCCGTATTGGCTTCTATTGCCGGAGGAGCTCCCATGGTTGGTTTTTTGGGAACGGTTATTGGTATGATAAAAGCCTTCTATAATATGTCTATGGCCGGCAACAACATTGATATCACTCTCCTGTCCGAAGGGATTTACATTGCTATGGTCACAACGGTAGGAGGATTAATGATAGGTATCCCTGCCTATTTTGCATATAATTATTTAGCTTCACGTATCGGGTCTATTGTCAACTCTATGGAAAAAAACACCTTGGATTTTCTGGACCTGCTGCAAGAGCCTTTAAAGTAGAAAAGAATGGCCATAAAAAGAAATACAAAAATTCAGGCCACCTTTACTATGGCCTCTATGACAGACATTGTGTTTCTGTTGCTCATATTTTTTCTGGTAACCTCAACGCTTATCAATCCCAACGCGCTTAAATTGTTACTTCCCAAGAGTACTAATCAAATTTCTGACAAGGGACAAGTTAGTATTTCCATTAAGCATTACCAGCAAGCCGGAATTTTTTCTTACCATATCAACGGAAACCACAACGCCGTTCCTTTTAATGAAATTGAATCTCGCATTCAGGAAATCCTGCATGACACCAGCGATCCCACCGTTTCTTTGTACGTAGACAAATCTGTTCCTATGGAACAAGTAGTCCAAGTTATGAATATAGCAAAGCGTAACCAATACAAAATAGTATTGGCTACTTCGCCTGAATAAAAGAAGGATATTTTAAAGTCATGTTTGAAAACCGGGGAAATAAAACAGGTCTTCTGCTTACTGTAGCATTTCATCTGCTGCTGGGTACTGTTTTGATGTTTTCCGGGATGCGATTTTCTCCGTCAAACAATCCGGATCCGTTACAGATTGAAATTGAACTGGAAGAAGAACGCCCACCCCGGCCTATAAGGTTGCTTGCAGAACACGGTACGGCTCCCAGGTCTCCCCAGCCCGTTCCGGAAGAAGAGCCCCAATTCGTACAACAAGCTGTTGTGCCGGAAGAAATGCCGGGTGAACAGCGTACTACTGAAAGTACCCCCGGTGACCAAGGAGAGGTAGAGATTCAAGATCCCGACCCTCCGGCCATCAACGAACGAGCTTTGTTCCGCAGCCGAGATACCGATACACTTAGGGCAGAGCAGACAGGGATCACAACTTTCCCCACACGACAAGCCGGACATGCAGCCGGAAATACAGAGGTGGGGGACCCGTCCGGGCAACCTACTGCCCAATTGGAAGGGCGTACCGTTGTTGGAAAGCTGCCTTTGCCGGAATATGCAGAAAATCTTTCGGGGAGGGTAGTTGTGAGGATTCTGGTAGACACATACGGAACCGTAACTTCTGCTACACCGGGAATGGAAGGTACGACCGTGCAAAACAGAACACTCTGGGAAGCTGCCAGAAAAGCAGCCTTACAAGCCCGCTTTAATGTAAGTGGTACAGCTCCGGTAGTTCAGGAAGGGAAAATCACTTATGTATTCACCTTAAAATAGAGCTCTATTCGTAACGCAGAGCTTCAATGGGATCCAACTTACTGGCACGGACTGCCGGTATATAGCCCGATAGAATACTCACCACAAAACAGACGGTAACACCCAGCAACATCCATAGCCAAGGTATTATAAAAGCCGTTTTCATTCCTAAGGAGGTTAGGTTACCTGCAAAGATACCCAACAAAATACCTCCAATCCCTCCCAACTGTCCAATAACAATAGCTTCAAACAAAAACTGCTGCTTAATCACTTTAGAGGAAGCTCCCATGGCTTTTCTGGTACCTATTTCCCGTGTACGTTCATTTACAGAAACCAGCATGATATTCATCAAGCCTACTGCTGCGCCCAGCAACGTGATGAAACCAATAATAATGGCAGCAATGGTAACAATCCTCATGGTTTCCATGGATCGCTCCAACATATCGTCGCTGCGGTCAATCCTGAAATCTGTCTGATCCGAGGGAGAAAGCCTTCTTACAGTTCTAAAATGGATTTCTGCTTCTTCATACGCGTTTTGGCTATTTTCTCCCGGAACCGGCTGAACTTTTATTTGAAAATTCATGTTTTCTCCACCGTACGCACTACGCGCATTACCTAAAGGAATGAAAATTTGTTTATCTACTCCACCTCCAAAGGAAGCGCCTTGGGAACGAAGCACACCAATTACCTGATAACGTCTGCCTTCCACACTTATAAATTCACCTATCGGATCTTTTCCTCCAAAAAGAGGGAGCAAACCATCCCCAATGATGGTAACGAACCCCGAAGATCCCATTTCAAATTGTGAAAAAGTACGTCCGGCGAAGAGATCCAATGCATTCACAGGAAAATAATCGGGATTTACCCCCATCACTGTGATATCAGGATTCGTTTTTTCAGAGCCGTAACTCACCTCCAGCATACTGCGCGCCGTTGCATATACGGCTATTTTTGAGGGTACTGGATAGGCATCCATAAATGCCATGGCCTGCCGGTATGTAATATGAGGTTGATTGCGCACCCTCCTCCTTGTCTCTGTAGATTGCCCTCTGAGGGATTTGGAACGGATGGTAATGGTACTAGCCCCCATTCGATCAAAACTATCTGTAACAGAGCCTTTTATGGCATCTATGGCCGTAAGGATACCTACCAACGCCATAATGCCTACTGCAATCATTAAAATGGTCAGCACAGAGCGTAGTTTATTAGTTCTAACAGCAGTCAGAGAAACATTTAAATTTTCACGAAGTAAAGGAGATACTCTAAAAAAGGGAGGACGCTTCATAATGCAATATTAAGAAATTTCACGTACATTTGTTGCTCATAAACAATAAAAATGCAGACAAATAAGAATTCCGGCAGAAAGGGACCCGAAGGACGCCCAAGGCGTAAGCGTATTGCGGTGTCTAACAGGAAGGAATCAGACCAAGACAGACCACGCCGTGAAGGCGGTTACAGTAAGCCTCGCCACGAAGGCAGATACGGCAAACCTCGTCATAAAGACGACTCCGACAGGCCACGTTCGCGAGGCACAGCTCCCAGGAAAAGGTCGGCACCGCAGCCTAAACAACCCAAAATTCAAGGAGAAATAAGACTCAATAGGTTTATTGCCAACTCTGGGCTTTGTTCGCGAAGAGAAGCCGATGTTTTTATAGAAACAGGACTCGTATCTGTGAACGGAAAAACAGAGACACGTCTTGGGGTAAAAGTAACTGCCTCTGATGACGTACGTGTAAACGGCCGTCGTATAAAACCGGAAGTCAAAGCCTATCTGATCATGAACAAACCCAAAGGGTTTGTAACTACCATGAAAGACAAGCACGCAGAAAAAACGGTTATGGACCTTATTGCAGGACAGTGTGAACAACGTGTTTACCCGGTAGGCCGGCTGGATAAAAATACCATGGGCGTTCTTTTATTTACGAACGACGGAGAACTTGCAGAGAAACTTACGCATCCTTCTTACGACAAGAAAAAGATTTATCAGGTGAAGCTGGATAAAAATCTAAAAAAAGAAGATATGGACAAATTGGTAAGAGGAGTAGAGCTGGAAGATGGCTTTATGCAGGTAGATATGATTTCATACTTGAACAACGATAAAAAAGAAGTTGGAGTGGAAATTCACTCGGGAAAAAACAGGATAGTACACCGCCTTTTTGATTCGTTGGATTATAAGGTAAAAAAACTAGACCGTGTTTATTTTGCCGGACTTACAAAAAAGGGCTTGGAACGCGGGCAGTGGCGATTCTTAACTCCGGAAGAAGTAAGCAGGTTAAAAACAGGTTTCTATCAATAACCTATGAAAGACTCCCAGAAAACAAACGTACATAAAGCAGGATTTGTCAACATTATAGGAAACCCTAATGTGGGTAAATCCACGCTCATGAACGCCTTGGTTGGTGAAAAACTTTCCATCATTACCTCTAAAGCACAAACCACTCGTCACCGTATTATGGGTATTGTAAACGGTCCCGATTACCAGATTGTGTATTCAGACACTCCCGGTATCATACGTCCACACTACCTGCTACAAAAAAACATGATGCAATTTGTAGATACGGCCATGACAGATGCAGACATCATCCTGTACGTTACAGACGTTGTAGAAAAACTAGACAAAAACCCGGAATACATAGAGAAGCTGGAGCGCATAGAGGTTCCTGTCCTTATAGCTTTGAACAAAATTGACAAAAGCTCCCGAGAAGAAGTGTTGACCCTACTGTCTCAATGGCAGGCCTTGCTACCCGGTGCACAAGTTTTTCCCGTAAGTGCATTGGAAGGTTTTAACTTAGACTCGCTTTTGCTCCATATCCTGGAAAACCTACCTGCAAGTCCTCCCTGGTTTGATAAAGAACAGTTGACTGACAGAAGCCTCCGCTTCTTTGCTTCAGAAATTATCCGGGAAAAAATCTTCAGTAACTACTCTCAGGAAATACCTTACTGTACAGAAGTAGAAGTGGAAGCATTTAAAGAAACAGAAGAAAGGTATAATATACGGGCCATTATATATGTAATGCGCGATTCGCAAAAAGGTATCCTTATAGGTAATCAGGGCAAAGCCCTCAAAAAAACAGGAACACAGGCCCGCTTAGATATGGAAGATTTTTTTCAAAAGAAAGTGTATCTTGAATTATTTGTCAAGGTCTTGCCCAACTGGAGGGAGAACAGAAGCAGACTCCGTCAGTTTGGCTACTGATTCCTCTTCCATAATTTGTAAAGCTTTTTCCAACACGTTATCAATCCTGCCCAAGTAAGGATAATACCCTCTGTCTTCCAAGTATGTATTCCTTCCTATATACGCTTTGATCTGCGTTAAGATGATGTCACCGCACTCTTCCCATTCTTTTTTCACCGGCTGTATGCCTTGCTTGCGAATGTAGGTCAAAAATTCCGGTTCCGGTTTATGTATTTCAAAAAACTGTTCCAGATCTTCAAATTGATCTATGGCAGACAATTCTTTTCTGTTGCGGTCTGCAAACTCCATACTAAAGCGGATAGGTAGGTTCTGCCTTGACAAACGTAAATACAAGTCATTTACCTTAGTTGTATCTAAGGGAACAAACACATCTGGGATTATGCCTCCTCCCCCGTAGAGTATTTTTCCTGCAGGAGTTACAAAGCGTAACGAGTCGTTCTTAGGTATGGAGTCTTCCTGCAATAGCTCTCCGTGCCTATACCTATCCAACAAATCAAAGGCGTACTCCCGAGAACTGTTCCCATAAGGTTTCTGAATGGACCTGCCCAAAGGAGTATAAAAGCGAGCTACGGTAAGCCTAAGCCCGGAATTATCAGAGAAATAAACGGGTTCCTGGACCAATCCTTTTCCGTAAGACCGCCTGCCAATAATGGTTCCCCTGTCGTTGTCCTGTAAAGCTCCTGCCATAATTTCAGAAGACGAGGCCGATGATTCGTTAATGAGAAGTGCCAATGGCATGTTGTAGCAAAAACCTCTCTTACGGGTATAGAAGTCTTGCCTTTTTCTATGTACCCCTTCCGTATATACCACTAATTTATTTTCGTCTAAAAACTCCCCGGTAATTTTGAGCGCTTGATCTAAGTAACCGCCTGTATTGTCACGCAAATCAAAAATCAACTGTTTCATCCCTGACTTCATTAGATTGGCAAGTGCTCCCAGAATTTCTGTATAGCTGGTCATAGAGAAACGGGACAGTTTAATATAACCTGTCTGAGGAGTTACCATATACGCTACATCTACGCTGTTAACCGGAATTTTATCCCGGGTTATTGTAAACAGAATAAGGTCTTTTTCTCCGTATCGTTTTACTCCTACCTCTACTTGTGTCCCCTTAGGCCCCTTAAGAAGTCTAACTATAGAATCTTGAGGCATTTGAACACCGGCCACCGTTTGCTCTCCTACCTGAATGATTTTATCACCGGCCTGTAAGCCCATTTTTTCAGAAGGACCGCCAACTACTACATTAATGACCGTTGCTGTATCGTTAGGTACATTAAAGACTATGCCAATCCCCTCAATATTTCCTTGCAGTTCTTCATCTGCCGTTCGCAATTCTTCAGGAGGTAAATAAAGGGAGTGTGGATCCAGCTCTTCCATAATGGCCGGAAGCGTTTTTTCAATAAAGGCTGCAACGTCTACAGAGTCAACATAGTTATGCTGGATTTGATTTAAAATAAGTTCCAACTTAGTCCATTCCCTGCTTAAATATCCTTTCCCCGGTTTGTTTCTGTTTCTATAGCTGTTCAGCCTCAAACCTACAGAAATAAGAATAGCACAAAGTACCACCAACACCACAATTCCGGCTTTCCGGATTCCACGCTGTTCTTCCATAATTAATTCAATATTTAACTACCTGAATACCGGCTTTTTTTAACAACTCAATTCCGTCTTGCAACCTGTATTCATCGCTGTACACCACCCGAACAATTCCTGACTGGATAATCAATTTTGCGCACTCAATACAAGGTGAAGCCGTAATGTATATAGTAGCCCCTTCGCTGCTGTTGTTACTGCGGGCTACTTTAGTAATGGCGTTTGCTTCTGCGTGAAGCACATAAGGTTTGCTTGCTCCGTTTTCGTCTTCACAAACGTTTTCGAAACCTCGCGGAGTCCCGTTGTACCCATCAGAAATGATCATCCTGTCTTTGACCATCAGGGCTCCTACTTTTCTTCTTATACAATATGAATTTTGCGCCCATATACGGGCCATCTCCAAATAGTGGAGGTCAAACTGGGTCTGTTTATCCATTATACAGGAAACGTTTGATACTTCTTTTTGGGGTTTTCTCAAATTCTTCCGGAACTATCCTGATTTTTGCTATCTGGCAGTATTTGGGCAATTCTAAATTGATTTGTTCACGTAAAGATTCCATGGTGGTTTCCATAACCGTATCGGGCAATCCATTGGCAGCCGCTTTTTCAAAATCGGGATAAATAAGTGCTACCAGCTTCTCGTCTTCCATAATCACCAAACTTTCGTTAACGTAAGCCATGTTATTGATAGAGCTTTCAATCTCTTCCGGGTAAATATTCTGTCCACTGGGCCCCAGGATCATGGTTTTAGAACGGCCTTTAATGAACAGGTTGCCGTTTTTATCTACGGTGCCCATATCTCCTGTTTTCAGCCATCCGTCTTCTGTAAACGTTTGCTTGGTAGCTTCCGGATTTTTATAATATCCTAACATCACGTTATCGCCTTTCAGCTGAATGTCACCGGGGATATTTATAGGATCCGGGGACTCAATACGTATTTCCATACGCGGTGCAGCTTTTCCGCATGAAAAAAGAGGTCTTTCGCTCCAGGGAGAATAAGACACAATGGGGCCACACTCGGTAAGCCCGTACCCTACCGTGAATGCCAGGCGTATTTTTTTCAGAAACGGTTCTACCTCATGGTTCAAAGGAGCTCCGCCAATAATGATTTCCAAGAACTCTCCTCCAAAAGCATTTACCAATTCATCGTGTATACGCCTTTTAATTTTTTGGTCTATAAAAGGCATTCGAAGCATTACCTTAATAGAAGGCCTCTTAAGAAGCGGCAGTAGCTTTTGTTTATAGATTTTTTCTATAATCATGGGAACAGCTATGATCACCTTAGGTTTCACGTCTTGAAAAGCCTCTGCGATAACTTTTGGTGAAGGGACACGAGTAAGAAAATGTACATGAGCTCCGCTAGTCATTTCAAATAACAATTCAAACATCAGTCCGTACATATGGGCAGAAGGAAGCATAGATACCACCTTGGCTCCGTTACTAACCTGCGGTAATACTTCCCACCCAAAAAGGATGTTGGACAGCAAGGAACGATAAGGCAGCATAACTCCTTTCGAAAAGCCGGTAGTTCCGCTTGTGTAATTGATAAGAGCCAGTTCTTCTGGTTGGTCCTTAAAATAACTGATATCTTCCGGCTTCATACCGTCCCGGTACAATTCTCTAAAGATCTTGTCAAGGTTTTTACGAATGTTAATGATTTCTTTGTCCGGCGTGTACAGAATATCAAAATTATTTAATCCTACAATGGCCTCTAAGTTAGGCATTTCAGCTTCGTTCAAACTTTCCCACACTTGTTCTCCCACAAAGAAAATACGCGAGTCTGAGTGATTTACCAGATGCTGTATATTGCCCGGTTTAAATTCATGCAAGATAGGAACTATGACAGCCCCATAAGTAACAGATGCCAAAAAAGCTATAGCCCAGTTGGCCTGATTTCTTCCACATAATGCTACTTTATCGCCTTTTTTTAATCCGCATAATTCAAACCCCATATGGATGGTACGGATACGAACTGCCACGTCTCTATAATAAAACGTATCACCTTTAAAATCTGTGAGCGCTTTGAAGTCCCAATATTTTTTAAAGCTCTTTTCAAAAAGTTCATTCAGGGACTTTGTTTTCAAAATGTCCTGATTCATATTTGTAGTTTTTTAAGTTCAATTCATTGTATGTACCACGTTCTACAATACATCCTTTATTAAGTACTATAATTTCGTCTGCCTTTCTAATGGTAGAAAGCTTGTGCGCAATAACCACTGTAGTACGATCTTTCATAAGTCCGGCCAACGCCTCTTGCACCATTTGCTCATTTTCCGGATCAAGCGAGCTTGTTGCCTCATCCAGAATCAGAAGAGACGGGTTCCGTAAAACAGCTCGCGCAATGGCTAGTCTTTGCCTCTGTCCGCCGGAAAGTTTCTCTCCTCTGTCACCAATACCCGTTTGGTAACCGGCCTCCATTTCCATAATAAAATTATGGGCATTGGCTATTGTGGCAGCTTTTTCTATGGCTGTCTGCGGGACATTTTTCAAGCCAAAGGTAATATTATTTGCTACAGTATCATTAAAAAGAATAGCCTCTTGTGTAACAATACCCATCAAACGTGCCAGGTCCTGAGGACAATATTCTTTACTATTTATCCCGTCCATCAAAATTTCTCCTTCTCTAACGTTGTAAAACTGCAGCAGCAAATCTACCAGCGTGGTTTTTCCTGCTCCTGAGGGCCCCACCAAGGCAATTACTTTTCCTTTAGGGATGGTTAAGTTAATATTTTTCAGCACATATGGATGAGACTCACTATATCTAAAACTTACGTTTTTATATTCAATGCATTCTTTGAAAGCTTGTAAAGGCAATTTGCCTGCTTCTTTTTCTGTTTTTTTTGGTACATCCAGTATCTGAAAAATACGTTCTGCAGAGGCCATTCCCTTGCGTATGGTAGCATATGCTTTGGTAATGGACTTAGAAGGCTCCAACACACGCCAGTAAAAGCCAATGTAAACTACAAACACCGGCCAGTCCATACCCAGTTCTCCTTTACTTTGAAGCCAGCCTCCATAAAAAAGAATGCCTGCTGCTATGAAAATCCCAAGAAATTCGCTCAAAGGCGAGGCTAACTCCTGCCTGTTATACAGTTTTTTTACTTCCTTACGGTGGCGTTCATTAACGCGTTCAAAACGTTGAGTAACATACCCTCTTGCATCAAAAGCCTTGATGATCCTGCTTCCGGAAACTGCTTCTTCAAAATGGCTGAGCAGCCTTCCCAACAGCCCTTGAGAAACCTCTGCCCCTGAACGCAAAGCCCTTGTCATTCTGCCAATAAGCAAAGCCGATACAGGTAAGGTCAACAACGATACCAAAGTAAGACGAGGGCTCATATAAAACAGAACTGTTAAAAAGCCAACGACCAGAAGAGGGTCCCTGAATAAGATATGAAAGGAACTGGCAACAGAATATTGCACCTCATTTACATCATTGGAAACTGCAGACAGAATATCACCTTTTCTGCGCATATGAAAATACCCTAAAGGCATTCGGGTAATTTCCTCAAAAAGATGATCTCGCATATTTTTCATGAGATTCACGCGTACGCTCACCAAAATTCTTTGGGACAAGTAATGCATGAGGTTAGAAAGCAACGAGGCTGCCACCAAACATAATGCCACGTAGGCCAGCGCCATCATTATCCCCTGGTCAACTTTAATGCGTATCAAATGATAGCGGAACAAATCCATGATACCGGAAAGCGAGAACCCCTGTACGGGGTACGCCGGAACAACATCCAGAGTATGAGGCTGGAATAGCACCGTAAGTAAAGGAGCTATGAGGGCATAATTGGCAATACCAAACATAACCCCTAACGCAGATAGCAGCAGGTAACCCGGCCAGTATTTTCCGTAAGGTTTGCCATAAGCCAATATGCGCAAAAAAGATTTCATCAATCTTCTATTTCTTCAAAATCCACGTACTCTCCGGCATGTTTACCAATGATTTTCTGCTTAGGTTTCTTTTTCGTTACTTTCTTCTCAGAGGTTTGTTTCTTGTACATTTTCTTTACTCTCGCAGATAACATCACAGGTATCATGCGCATAAAAAAATATACAACAAGAACAGTAAAAAGTATAACCAGAATATTCATCTCATTGCAACATTAGGGTAGAAGGTTTCCCCTCAATAGTTGTGCCGAACAGTTCGTAAGGACCGGAAAGTTTCACTTCTGCACGCGGATCCAGACAATCTTGTTGCCATGCCACAGCACAAATTTGACCGGTTTTAGAAAGAATCAACGTTTGGTTATCTGTGTAAATTACCCAATACTCTTTGCCTTCACCGAAAACATATCGCGGTTCTGCAGTCAGGTAACCGGGAAGCAGCAATTCGTCCCAATCCTTACTTAAAATGCCGTTTTTGTCGTAACAAATCAGCTTGTTATCCTTATGTACCAAAAGAATCAAGTATTCTTTGTTTCCTTTTGGATCAAAAACATACGGACCGTACAATATGCTTGTTGTATAGGCCTTGGGGTAAGGAGAAACGTTGCGACCCAAACGGTCAATAAGATACAACCTGTTCCCAATGGCAAATAGCATTTGTAATTTGTTGTTTTTTAAAAAATCAATTTGTGCCACCTTATCCTGAACAGGTCCTTCCATATTTTTCTCCCATAACACCTTGCCGGTATGATCTCTTACTATAAGTCTGCAATCCGGCCAGGGGGATTGAAACAGCTCGTTATCTTTTCCCGTAAAATGATTCTTTATCTTATACGGAGGTTTTTCTTGTGCCAGCGTATCACGGACAGGACCGGAGCGCTGGCGAACTTCCCGTCTGCGTGGGATAAGAGGCGAGGCCTCCAAAGAATCTCCATACACCACAAAGTGCGTGTACATTCTGTCTTCCAGCGAGGAAAACTGCATGAAAGCATACTGTGCATTATAATTCCTTAGGGAATCCATACGCCCTACGTATCTTTTATCTAAGAGCGGTTGTATAGGGTCGGGCCCCGCAGAAAGCTGAAGAAACAGTGTCAGTCCTGCGCTATTCATAACTCCTTTAGCAATCTTTGTTTGTAAAACAGCCGCAGAAAAAGTGTGGGCAATACCTGTACGGCTGCGGTGCAACATATCATTCAGAAGTTCCCGGTCACCCATAAGTATGAAAGACCCCTGATAACAATAATGAGTAGCCGGACAAAGTTCAAATACAGAACCAAAAATATCCGATAAAAGGTTAGGAAGCGGGTTTTTCATAACCTTGTTTTCTTCTTGCTTGTTTAACAAGGCAAATTGAATACGTGCCTGTTGAATGTAACTGGAATGGACAACAGCTATCCAATGATACTTCCCTCTAAAAGGCACACAAACAAGAGACACCTCTGTGGGATACAGCAGATTAAACCATGTAATTGTTTCTTTGTCTGTTTTTTTTCTTTTGTTTTTTTTGAGTTCTCTATATGTGTTCATGTTCTCTGCAAACACATTCATGTCTGAAATCCCCAACGAAAACCCGGCCAGCGTAGTGGCAGGAATGACTTCCTGAGCCATCCATTTTTGTGGTTGTTGTTCCAGAAGTACAGAAAAAAAATGTTCGCCGCCCTTATGCGCTAATGTGTACCCGTTTACCTGCAATTCATTGTTTGTTATAAACCCATCCAAGACCGTCCATTGCCCGGTAGTTCTAAGAAAAGCAGCGTATTTTTGCATGGGGACTCCCAGGTAAGCAGCCACTAACGACGGAATGCGGTCATGGGGTATAAAAATACGTGTGGGTTTAGAAACAGAAGTTTGTTCTACAAGACGGGCAAAGCCTGCATTGTCCAAAAGTGAGCTCTCCCTGTCCAGATGACGTATAGACGATTCAAGAACCACCACAGATTCTGAAGCTACCAGCAAACTACCTGTCTTAAATGCATACACTGCCTCTTTATCTTCCGTTCCGTACAGATTGTATATGGTCTGCCCATTGTATTGACGAACTTTGTGCTTGTTTCCGCAAAAAACAAGAAGTTCTTCCCACCAGGTTGAATCAGAGTCTTTGTCTACAGACATACAAAAGAGCAAATCCAGTGTGTTTTTTGCGGAAGGATGCAAAGAACAAAGTGCCTCGGCACTTTCCATCATAGGATCAAAAGAGCGGATAAAAGCAGTTAGATGGGTCCAAAAATAACTCAAACTCTGCCCCGGATTAAAAACACCCTGTAAGTAGCCTCCCGGTACTATTATTTCTTTAGTTAGCGTTTCCAGTTTGCTGAAATGCTGTATGTAGACGGCATCTACCGGTACGGCCGAATAGGTGTTGTTACTAACCTTGGGTGCAGAAGGAGTACGAAACAGTACAAAAAAACCTAATGCAGCCGCAGTTATCATCAATACAGATAAGAGTACAAAAAATATGACCGTACGTTTGCGCATATAAAAACAAAGATAAAATATCAGTTGGCAACCTCAACTAAAAATTTGATACGGACCAAACGGATTTCATCTTCCGAATAGTCCAATCCCAGTTCTTGCTGAGCTTCATCAACAGAGTCGGAAGTGGCTTCGTAACGGAAATAGCTAAAAATATCTTCCAATTTATCGTCGTCCATGAATTGACGTAGATAGTAGTCAATATTCAGTCGGGTTCCCGAATTAACAATGGCTTCTATTTCACCCAACAGTTCGTCCATAGTAAGGCCTTTTGCATCTGCAATGTCTTCAAGATCCAACTTTCTATCTATGCTATGGATGATGTATAATTTGTTGGCAGATTTTTTTGGCGGAGATTTAACTACTATATCTTCCGGTCGGATGATTTCGTTCTCTTCTACATATTTTTCTATAAGCTCCAGAAAAGGCTTTCCGAATTTTTTTGCTTTCCCCTCTCCTACTCCCTGGCACTGAGTTAATTCATCTACAACAATAGGGTATATGATAGACATATCTTCCAGGCTTACGTCTTGAAAAATAACATAAGGTGCCAACTTTAATTTATGAGCCATTGACTTTCTAAGGTCTTTTAACATGGCCAGCAACGTTTCATCTCCTCCACCGCCTCCGGTTTTAGAACCAAATTCCATATCTGCATCTGTTTCCTCTTCTATCTCTCTGTCTTCATACAACATAAGGCGTTGTGGGTTTTCCATAAATTCTTTTCCTTGCGGAGTTATGGACAACACGCCGTATTGTTCAATGTCCTTGTTCAGGAAATGCAACAGAACTCCCTGTCTGATTATGGCGTTCCAAAAAGAGACGGTTTTTTCCTTACCCATTCCGTAAACTTCCAGTTTGTGATGGTTGTAAGACTTTATTAAGACATTGGATTCTCCGGCTATAACAGAGGCTATATGCTCTGTATTAAATTGTTGCAAAGATTCCAATACCGCCTCCAATACCAGACACATTTCTTCTTGTCCGTCAAATTGTTTTTTTGGATATAGACAATTGTCGCAGTTGTGACAATTGGAGGGTTTGTAGTTTTCTCCAAAGTAATGCAACAAGATTTTACGCCTACATACGTTGGTTTCTGCATAGGCAACAGTCTCCATAAGCAGTTGCTTACTTATTTCTTGTTCTGCTATAGGCTTACCTTGTTTAAATTTTTCCAGTTTCTGTATGTCTTTATAACTGTAGAAAGCAATGCACTGTCCCTCACCCCCATCGCGCCCGGCTCTTCCCGTTTCTTGATAATACCCTTCCAAGGATTTGGGTATATCGTAATGGATTACATACCGAACATCAGGTTTGTCAATCCCCATCCCAAAGGCAATAGTAGCCACAATAACCTCTACGTCTTCCATCAGGAAAAGGTCTTGATTTTTAGTACGTGTTGCTGCGTCCATTCCTGCATGGTATGGCAGAGCCCGTATGTCATTTACCTGTAAGAAAGAAGCCACTTCCTCCACTTTCCTTCGGCTAAGGCAATATACAATGCCGCTCTTTCCCTGATTTTGTTTTATGAACTTAACCAGTTCTCTGTTTACACTTACCTTGGGACGAATCTCGTAATACAGATTTTCTCTGTTAAAAGAAGTTTTAAATACCCGGGCATCGGGCATGTCCAAATTCTTTTGGATGTCTTGTTGTACTTTGGGAGTTGCAGTAGCCGTCAGGGCAATGATAGGAGCTTTGCCAATTTCTTTTACCAACGGACGAATTCGTCTGTATTCCGGTCTAAAATCATGTCCCCATTCAGAAATACAGTGAGCCTCATCAACGGCATAAAAAGAAATATGCAGTCTTTTAAGCAACTGAATATTTTCTGCTTTAGTGAGTGATTCCGGTGCTACGTACAACAGTTTTGTTTTTCCTTGTAAAAGGGCTTCTTTAACTTCTGCTAATTGCGTTTTGTTAAGGGATGAATTTAGAAAATGTGCTACCCCAAAATTGTCACCGGCAAACCCGCGTATAGCGTCTACCTGGTTTTTCATCAAAGCAATCAAAGGTGATATAACAATAGCTGTTCCCGGCATAAGCAAAGCAGGCAACTGGTAACACAAAGATTTCCCTCCACCCGTTGGCATGAGCACAAAAGCATCATTCCCACCCATCAGGTGGGAAATTATCTCTTCTTGTTGACCTTTAAATGAATTGAATCCAAAATGCCTTTTTAGCTGAAGGTGCAATTCGGATGAAGTATGCATATTTTATTACCTTTGTCCACTAAGTTATACGTTTGTTTTGTTCTTTCAAAATTAAATGAATATACCACTTACCGACATACATAAAACTGCGCTTGAAGTTATTGAAAAAGAACAGAATGCCATCAAGGCCTTGCGCCACTCCATTGATAAATCCTTCCTAAATGTGGTTACTGCTCTGTATACTTCCAAAGGCCGTTTAATTGTTACCGGTATTGGGAAAAGCGCACTTATTGGACAAAAAATCACAGCTACTTTTAACTCTACCGGAACGCCCTCAATTTTCATGCATGCTGCAGATGCCATTCACGGAGACTTGGGCATGATTCAACCCTCGGACATTGTGCTTTGTTTGTCAAAAAGTGGAGAAACGGCAGAAATAAAAATGCTGGTTCCCTTGATTAGAAATATGGGTAATTTGTTGGTAGGTATGGTAGGAAACAAAGATTCTTACCTGGGCCGTTCTGCAGACCATGTGCTGTTAGCAGCTGTCCCCGAAGAAGCTTGCCCCAACAACCTGGCCCCCACATCTAGCACTACGGCACAAATGGTACTGGGGGATGCTCTGGCCGTTTGTCTGTTACAATTAAGAGGGTTTACTCCTGCAGATTTTGCCCGGTATCATCCCGGAGGGTCTCTTGGAAAGAGTCTCTATCTTAGGGTTTCAGACATTATGGACTCCTGTTTACGACCGGTAGTTTTGCTCCATACGGGAGTGCGTGAAACGCTTTTTACCATTTCTGAAAACAGGTTGGGAGCCACCGCTGTTTTAGATGAAAAGGAAAACTTATGCGGCATTATAACAGACGGAGATATCCGTAGGATGTTGGAAAAGAGTGACAATCCGTATGCACTTACTGCCTCGGGCATGATGACTACTGCCCCAAAAACCATTCTATATCATGAGCTGGCAATACATGCGTACAGGACTATGCAGTCGCATAAGATTACCCAGCTTATAGTCCTTAAAGACAGCCGTTACGTTGGGATGGTACATATTCACGATATAATCAGAGAAGGAATTGTATGAAAACATTTGATCCCAATTTGCCGGGAGTGGCAACAGGCGGCTATTTTGCCCTACCGTTTACCAGGGAAGAAGCAAAAATTGTTCTCATTTCCGTTCCCTGGGATGTAACTACGTCGTATCGCCCGGGAACTCATATGGGTCCCTATGCGATGATTGATGCTTCTGTTCAAATTGATTTGTTTAATTCACGTGTCCCGCAAGCATGGAAAATTCCCATAGCAACCCTGCCCGTTCACGAAGAGCTTCCCATTTTGAACCGTTCTGCCAGAAAAATGGCAGAACAAATCATTGAAAGTTGGGAAGAAGGAATAGACCCGCGTGAAAACAAACTGGAAGATGTGTTGGAACAGGTGAACGAAGCTTGCTCACGTATGAACAGGATTGTATACCTTCAAAGCTCAGAGCAACTACGCCAAGGGAAAACCATAGGATTAGTAGGTGGAGAACATTCCGTACCCCTGGGATTTTTGCAAGCTCTGGGAGAACACCACGACTCTTATGGAATCCTTCACATAGATGCTCATGCAGATCTTAGGGAAGCTTATGAAGGTTTCACTTTTTCACACGCCTCTATTATGTACAATGCCCTAAAGAGCATTCCTTCCATTTCTTCCCTTACTCAAGTAGGGGTAAGGGATTACTGCCAGGAAGAACACGAACGAATTGGCAACGACACGCGAATTTCTTTTTTCTCTGACGACTCTTTACAGGAAGGACTGTTTGAAGGACTTACTTGGAGAGAACAGTGTCAAAGAATTATGGAAAGTCTTCCGGAGTATGTCTATATAAGCTTGGATATTGATGGTCTTTCTCCGGATCTTTGCCCAAACACAGGAACGCCTGTCCCGGGCGGACTCAATTTTCAACAAGTAGATTATCTATTATACCTTTTGGCTTTCTCTCATCGAAAAATCATTGGTTTTGATCTTTGTGAAGTAGCTCCCGGAGAAGAAGATCCGTGGGATGCGATTGTAGGAGCCAGGCTGTTACATAAGATTTGCTGTTATTGTTATGCGAATAACAAGAAATAAAGCGTACATTTGTGGTTTACTATTTTGTATTCAATACTTATAATAACCCTATTTAGCTATGAGAACTTTAAAGATTTTAACAATCGCCCTGATGGGTGGAATACTACTTATGGGCTGTAACGGAAGTACCTCAAAAACATCCGATGATTTTTCCAAAGGTGCCATTGATTCAGTCAGCAGATCTATTGGGTATTCTCTTGCCTCTATGGTCAAGCAATCTAATTTTGGAGAACTGAACCAAGCCATGGTAACAAAAGCCTACAAAGAAATGATGGCCAGAAAAGAAGAACCCAGCCAAGAAGAAATGATGGAATGGAATAATGACATTACTTCTTTTATGCAAAGAAAGAACATGTTGGAAGGAGAACGCAACCTGAAGGATGGAGAAGCTTTTTTGGAAGAAAACAGCATTAATGAAGGAGTGGTAACATTACCCAGCGGATTACAATACAAGATCATCAGAGAAGGAAATGAAATTCGTGCCACACAGGAAGATACCATAGAGGTACACTACATTGGCACATTGATTGACGGCACAGAGTTTGACTCTTCTTATTCACGCAACGAGCCGGCAAAATTCCCGCTTAATCGCGTTATACCCGGCTGGACAGAAGGTATGCAGCTTGTAGGTGAAGGCGGTAAAATTATTCTTTATGTACCTTCAGAATTGGGATACGGTCCCAACGGTGCAGGAGGTATAATCGGCCCCAACTGTACCCTTATTTTTGAAGTAGAAGTTCAAAAAGTATCTCCTGCATCTGAATAAAACCTCTGAACATGGAACTTCGTGGGACAATACTTGAAAAGTTACCGGTATTCAAAGGTACCAGCGCCCGAGGTGAATGGGTGAAACAGGAGTTTATCCTGGAAACCGGAGAGTCTGCCTACCCGCGCAAAGTATGTATTTCTGTATTTGGAGACGACAGAGTAAAAGAACTGGAAAATTATACACCCGGTCAATCCGTTAAAGTATCTGTAAATATTGAGTCCAGAGAGTACAACGGACGATGGTACACAGATGTACGGGCGTGGCGTTTGGAAAAAGAAACAACCGCTGCAAGCACAACAAAAGACTTGCCATCGGACATACTTCCTCCCGGCCCTATTATAACACAGGAACCGGACGAAGGAGCGGATGATCTTCCTTTCTAGGTACGCTTCTCCAATACGTTAGCTGACGTTTTGCATACCTGCGTGTATTACGTTGTATTAGAGATACAGCCTCTTCCAAAGAAATTTTCCCTTCAAAATGATCAAACAGCTCCCTGTACCCCACTGTCCGGAGTGCAGGGAGTTTTCTATAAGGGTACAACCCCCGAGCTTCTTCCATAAGGCCTACTTCCATCATTTTTTCCACTCGACTATTAATACGATGATAAAGTTCTTTTCTAGGCCTTTCCATTACAATGTGTTCTATTTCAAACGGCCTTTTTTTAGGGTTACGGGTTAAAAAAGAATGATACGGCTTTCCTGAAAGTATACAAACCTCTACGGCCCTCATTACCCTACGTTTATTAGATAAATCAATGCGGTGGTACGTTACAGGATCCAATGTAAGCAGTTGGTTGCGCAGGTCCATCAACCCTTGCACGTCTTCTGCCTGCTTCATCAGTTGTTTTCTTAATTGAGGATTGGGAACAGGCAAAGGGTCAAAACCCTTTACAAAAGCATCTGCATACAACCCCGATCCGCCGACTATCAAAAGATATGGGTGGTCCGGTGCCAAACGCATAACCAGCTCCCAAGCCTCGCGTTCGTAATCCCCTGCAGAATATGGTTTATGTATGGTATGGGTGGCAATAAAATGGTGTGGAACGGCAGCCAACTCTTCCGACAAAGGACGTGCTACTCCAACGTTCAGCTCTTTGTATATCTGACGGCTGTCACAGCTAATTACAGGAGTCTGCAACAAACGAGCAATGGCCAGTGCCTGCTCCGTTTTTCCTACTCCGGTAGGGCCTGTCAATAAGATAATTTTTGTAGCCATTCCAACGTATTTAATCCATCTGCGAAATCTGTAAAAAGAGGAGTCTGTGTTTGGCCAAAAGGAGTTTTCCCTTTACCAACAACACATTGAATCAGATCCCGGTTTTTCTTTATAAAATGTTCAGCAACGGCTGCCTCTTCATACTCCAGGTAATGCAATGTCCCCATGGGTGGAGCCAGAGTAGCGTTATTCTCCAGAACAAACAGATCCCAAGCAACGGCCGGTACCGGATTGGCAGTCAGCGCCCCTTCGGTAGTCAGCGTCTGACATGCCCTGGCATGACGCAGCGCATTCATGTACCCCTTATGCCCTTTTAACAAAGAGCCAAAGTGTGCTTCCACTTGACGGGCAAACGGTTCAAAATCATAACCGGGCGGAACAAGCAACAAAGAAACGTTCCTACACCCCAACCCAAAGTAAAGAAAACAGTCCTCTGCCAGACCGTACAGCTCTTCTTCAGACTCGTCTCCGTTTAAAAGCGCCAAAGAGGTTCTTCCCGTACGCATTAACAGAGGAACCCGAGAAAAAGTAAGGCTGTAATATGCCTGTGCCTGAACACCTCCCGTAAACAAAATGGCACCGGTATTGTGGCTTATATATTTTACAAATTGTACAGGAATCCCTTCCAGACAAGATTTTTTCTGTGCAGCCAGCGCGTTTATAAAAGCGGGAAGCAACACATCGTCTTTAGAAGAAAGTTTTATTTCCACCGTTACTTCTTTTGGATGTGCCGCTGCATAAGCTAAACAACATATCAGGTCATGCCAACAAACTAAGGGAAGGTTTCCTGCCGCTACGATGGAAAGCAGGCAAGGTGCATGGGGCCCGATTTCCATAGAGAACAAGTGCACTAAAGTATCTCTTTCTTCTTTAAGTCCTTTCTGTAATGAATCCAAGCGATGTTTTACAAAAGGCGGGGCAAACCAAGGGTTTCTTTTCTCCGTTTCTTGAGGGAGGAATTCCCGCAGATGAAAAAGAACCTCGGCAGCCTGCTTTGTAAATTGGTATGCAAATCCCATCTTTTATGGTTCTCTGTTTTGCAAAGATACACAAAAGACGTATTTTTGTATGATGTCCTCTGCCCAGACATACAAAACGTTGAAAAGTTCCTGCACAGGCCAATATAAAGAGAAAGGCAGCAAGTTTCTGGCATTTGGATTTCCTGCCTCATCGGAAGAAGCCATTAAGGAACGGCTGGAGACCATGAAAAAAAAGTTCTTTGACGCACGCCACATTTGTTATGCATACCGGTTAGGGCCGGATGGAGAAACCTGGAGAGCAAACGATAGCGGAGAACCATCGTCTACCGCCGGAAAACCCATCTTGGGACAACTGCTTTCCTATGATCTCACTAACGTACTAATGGTTGTTGTCCGTTACTTTGGTGGGGTCAAGCTGGGTACCGGAGGCCTGATCAACGCGTACAGGTCTGCTGCCCGGGATGCGCTGGAGCAGGCCATTATTGTAGAAAAACGAATACTGGAAACACTTGAGCTGCAATTTACTTACGAACAAACAGACAAGGTCATGAGAGCCATACACGATACCGGAGCTCAAATAGTTGAACAATCTTATGCAGACGGATCCCTCCCCTGCCGATTGACCGTCCGGGTTCCCCCCACAGAACGCCAGACGCTTTTATCTGCCGTGAATCCCAATAGAAATTGAACTTTTCAGCTTATGAAATCTCTTATTTCCATTAACGACTTCAATAAAGAGGAAATGTTGCAGATACTGGATCTTGCGGCAGAGTACGAAAGCAATCCCATCCATCCCATTTTTAAGGATAAACTCATAGCCTTAATGTTCTTTGAGCCTTCTACACGTACCCGACTGAGTTTTGAAACAGCGGCAACGCGCCTGGGAGCCCGGTTTGTAGGTTTTGCCTCTTTGAGTCATACCAGCATAGCCAAAGGAGAGAGCCTGAAAGATACCATAAAGATGGTGTCTAATTATGCAGACATGATTGTCATGCGTCATCATTTGGACGGAGCAGCGCGTTATGCATCAGAAATTGCCGGTTGTCCCATTATTAATGCCGGAGACGGAGCTAACCAGCATCCCACACAAACGCTGTTGGATATGTACTCCATCCGTAAGACGCAACAAACACTAGAAAACCTGTCCATAACCATGGTTGGAGATCTTAAATATGGGCGGACCGTTCATTCTCTGCTCCAAGCCATGAGCCATTTTAATCCTCGTTTCCACTTTGTTTCTTGTCCAGACCTGGAAATACCGCAAGAATACAAGAACTTTTTAGATTCACGAAACATTCCTTATACCCAACATCACAAACTGGAAGGACAAATACAAGATGCAGACATCTTGTATATTACTCGTGTACAGCAGGAACGTTTTCAGGATCCCATGGAATATGAGCGGGTAAAAAATTTAATGAGACTGGAAGCTTCTATGCTCACCAATACACGTCCCAACCTACGCATATTACATCCTTTGCCTCGTGTCAACGAGATTGCCATTGAAGTTGACGATAGACCCGAGGCTTATTATTTTGAACAAGCCAAAAACGGTGTGTATACACGTATGGGACTCATCACCTATTTAATGAATCAGTAATGATAGCTAAGAAACAACTGAAAGTCAGTGCCATCAGAAATGGGACGGTTATTGACAGGATTCCGGCAGGGGAATTATTCCACGTTATTGAAATCCTGGGACTTGCTAAAGGAAATCACCAGATGACCTTTGGCACCAATCTGGAAAGTAAAGTTCTTGGAACGAAGTCTATTATTAAAGTCACAGATAAATTTTTTGAAGAAGACGATGTGAACCTCATTGCCCTGGTAGCTCCGGACGCCGTACTAAACATCATCAAAGAGTATCAGGTAGTAGAAAAAAGAAAGCTTGTTATTCCTTCAGAAGTACGTGGTCTGGTACGTTGCCTGAACCCAAGGTGTATTACAAACCATGAACCCGTCAAAACGCGTTTTAAAATCATTATTATACTGGAAGGACTCGTTCTCAAATGCCATTATTGTGAAAAAGAGACAAGCCAGAAAAACTTACAGATTATCAGTTCTAATTAATTTCTAATTATACATTTTTACTTTATATTTGTATTTGCAAAAAATCGTAACCAAAAACAGTATTCAATATGAAAAAAGCACACAATTTTAATGCAGGACCCTGTGTTCTGCCACAAGAAGCCATTCAAGCCGGAATAGAGGCTTTAAAAGATTTTAACAACTCCGGACTCTCTGTCATAGAAATTTCACACCGCTCCAAAGATTGGAGTGCTGTTATGGAAGAATGCCGTAGTTTGTGGAAAGAATTGTTGCAAATACCGGATGATTATGAAGTGCTCTTCCTTGGTGGTGGAGCCAGTCTGCAGTTTTGCATGGTTCCCATGAACCTTATGAAGACAAAAGCAGCTTACCTGGAAACAGGTGCTTGGGCAAAAAAGGCCTTGGCAGAAGCCAAGGGTTTTGGAGAAGTAGTTACCGTTGCCTCGTCTGCAGAAACTACCTTTAATTATATTCCAAAGGATTATACCATTCCGGAAGATGTAGATTATTTTCACATTACAACCAACAACACCATTTACGGCACCGAAATTCATACAGATATAGACAGTCCTGTTCCCTTGGTAGCAGACATGTCATCTGATATTATGAGTCGTCCGGTTGACATTTCAAAATATGCCCTTATATACGGAGGCGCACAAAAGAACGTAGGTCCTGCCGGCGTTACCTTTGTCATTGTAAGAAAAGACATTTTGGGCAAAGTGGAACGCCACATTCCCTCTATGCTTGACTACCAAACACACATTAAAGGCGGTTCTATGTTTAACACTCCTCCCGTCTATCCCATTTACATTATGACACAAACGCTTAAATGGGTGAAAAACATGGGAGGATTGGAAGCCATCCAAAAAATCAACCGTGAAAAGGCAGAAATGTTATACGCAGAGGTGGATCGCAACCCACTATTCAAAGGTACAGCTGCCAAAGAAGACCGTTCCCTCATGAACGTTTGCTTTGTTATGGCAGAAGGCTATGAAGCCTTAGAGGCAGAGTTCCTAACGTATGCACAAGAACGTGGTATGGTAGGAATCAAAGGACATCGCTCCGTTGGCGGCTTCCGTGCTTCTATCTATAATGCCTGTCCCATGGACAGTGTTAAAGCATTGATCAATTGCATGCAAGAATTTGAAAAACTTCACAAATAAAAAACTATGAAAGTACTAATAGCTACAGAAAAACCTTTTGCTAAAACAGCCGTTGACGGTATTCGAGAAATCGTAGAGAATGCGGGAATGACTTTAGCTCTACTGGAAAATTACACAGAAAAAGAACAATTGTTGCAAGCCGTTGCAGAGGCAGATGCCCTTATTGTCCGGTCAGACAAAGTAACTCGTGACGTGGTAGAAGCGGCTAAAAACCTAAAAATCGTAGTACGTGCAGGAGCAGGTTATGATAACCTGGATTTGGATGCCTGTACAGAACATCAGGTAGTGGCTATGAATACTCCCGGACAAAATGCAAATGCCGTGGCAGAGCTGGCTGTTGGCATGATGATTTATATGGCCCGTAATCAATTCCAACCCGGTACAGGTACAGAGTTAAGGGGAAAAACGTTAGGTGTCCATGCTTTTGGCGATATTGGACGCCTGGTGGCCGGGTTGGCAACGGGCTTGGGAATGAAAGTATATGTATACCACCACAGGTTTAAAGGTTCAGAATTACAAACAGATACCATAAATGGAGTCGATTCTCCGGAAGAATTGTATAAAGTAAGTGATTACTTGTCACTGCACGTTCCTGCCAGACCACAATCCATTGGTTCTATAGGAAAATCCTTGCTCTCTCTGCTACCCACAGGTGCCTGCATAATCAATACGTCACGTAAAGAGATTATGAACGAGCAAGAACTAGAAGAGATTTTGGCAGAAAGAACAGATTTGAAATATGCCTCGGACGTAGCCCCCGACAACCAAGCTGTATTGAAAGAAAAATTTGGCAACCGTGTTTATGCAACCCCTAAGAAAATGGGAGCACAAACAAAAGAAGCCAACGTCAATGCCGGTGTTGCTGCAGCACATCAGATAGTAGCCTTCCTGAAAGAAGGTGATAGAACGTTCCAGTTGAACAAATAAATCAAAAAGTACCTAAAATTATCACATATGGTTAAAATCAAACCTTTTGCAGCCCTCAGGCCGCCTAGAGAATTTGTGCAGGAAGTGGCTGCACGTCCTTACGATGTATTGAATTCAGAAGAAGCCAAAGCAGAAGCCTCTGAAAAATCGTTGCTTCATATTACTAAACCGGAAATAGACTTTGATCCCATTATTGATGAACATTCCCAGCCTGCTTATGACAAAGCCGTTGAGAACTTTCGTTTATGGCAGGACCGTGGATGGCTGGTACGTGATCCAAAGGAAATGTACTACGTTTATGCTCAAACCATGGATGGACGCACACAGTACGGTCTTGTGGTATGTGCACATGTTCAAGACTATTTGGACGGAAATATCAAAAAGCACGAACTTACACGTAAAGACAAAGAAGAAGATCGTATGATTCACGTGCGAATTCAAAGCGCCAACGTGGAACCGGTATTTTTCACCTATCCGGACGTTCCGGAAATAAACAGTCTGGTAGAAAAAATTGTTCAACAGGATCCGGAATACGATTTTGTAGCCGATGACGGTTTTGGCCATCATTTTTGGCCAATATCAGACTCCCTTGATATTGAAAAGATTACAAAACTGTTTGAAGACATCCCTGCTTTTTATGTAGCAGACGGACATCACAGAACAGCAGCTGCTGCTCTGGTTGGAGCGGAAAGAAAAGGTAAGAATCCCAATCATACAGGAGAAGAAGAGTACAATTATTTTATGGCCGTTGTATTCCCACAAAGCCATTTGAAGATCATTGATTACAACAGAGTAGTTAAAGATTTAAATGGAATGACACCGGAAACTTTTGTACAGGCTTTGTCTAAAGATTTTCTTGTAGAACGTCTTGCCAACAGAACAGAACCTTATGTCCCATCCGTTCATCACAATTTTTCTATGTATATAGATGGGTGCTGGTATTCGCTTACAGCTAGAGAAGGAACGTATGATGATAGCGATCCCATAGGCACACTGGATGTTACCGTTCTTTCCAACCTTGTGTTTGACAAATTACTTGACATTAAAGATTTAAGAACAAGCACACGCATTGATTTTGTGGGCGGCATCCGAGGTCTTGACGAGTTGAGAAAACGTGTAGATTCCGGTGAAATGGCAGCCGCGTTTGCATTGTATCCCGTTACTATGGATCAGTTAATTACCATTGCAGATACCGGGAATATCATGCCTCCCAAAACTACTTGGTTTGAACCCAAACTCAGAAGTGGCTTGGCCATACACACCTTCTGAATGCAAAAGAAAACCAACAGTTTTGTATAAAAAACGTTGATAAAACCTGCACAATAAGTGCAGGTTTTTTAATATTTGTTATCTTTAACTATTGTTTTCCCAAAACACCTCTGTTATGAAAATAAAAAAGGTTAAGATTTCAAATTACCGTTCTATTAAAGGAACCGTTGAAATTGAATTCTCAAACCTTACTGCCATGATTGGGGCAAACAACTCGGGGAAAAGTAATATTTTATGGTGCATTAATAAACTTTTAGGTCAAGAAACAGACCTCAATTCTGTTTTCACAGAAAAAGACGTCTATCAACAAGATCCCAACAGAAACATTGATGTAGAAATTGAATTTGACCAACCTTATGAGCATATTTCTTATGAAGGAGCTCAGCCGGTTTATGTTGACAAAATCCGCTTTATATACAGGCTTCACAAAGACGGTCCTTTAAAGGGAACTCGTCAACTGGAAAAATACTGTCTATCAAAAGACGACCGTATGATTCAAGTTCTGGCTAAAGATTCCGGGATGAATTCTATGCATTTATACAGCACACTTGAGTGCCCCTTGGATAGTATTCGGGAAAAAATGCCTGTAGTATACATACGTACAGACAGAATCACTACTCAGTCCCGCACAGACATTCGCCAAATTTTGCTATACAATTTGTTAGAAGAAATCAACCGGGACTTTATGGATAGCGACAACACCATACTCATGATGAACGCTGACGGAAGTGAGTCCAGAATTCCCCGGAAGCAGTGGTTTGACCAATGCATAGAAGAAGCTATGATTACTCTGAGAACCAATGCGTTTAACCGTCTTAAACAAACACTGCGTAAGTCCATGTTGGAGTATCTGGGACAAGATTTTGAACCAAACGACGCCCTTTGGGATATTTATTTCAAACCCATTACCTCTTTGGATTTTTACCATTCTCTGGAAATGTGTCTGAGCGAAGGAAACCACATCACCCCTCTTCGTGCACTAGGTGAAGGCGTACAGAATGCTATTGTTCTTTCCATACTAGACGCCTATAACCAACAAAACAGTGAAGGCTTCATACTTATGATTGAAGAACCGGAAATGTACCTTCATCCACGCATGAAGCGAAATTTATACAAAGTATTACGGACTTTAAGCGAAAAGAATCAGGTGATTTACGTAACACATTCCACCTATATGGTTTCTCTCTCGGAATTTGATTCTGTACGGATAGTCTATAACGACGGCACCGGTACCCGGGTTAAAGCACCTGTTTGTGATAACATCCCCAAATTAAGAAATTACTTTAGCAACATCCTGACACATGAGCTGAATGAAATCTTCTTTACACGTAAGGTCCTTTTAGTAGAAAACACCTACCAAAAAAGAACCCTACTGCATTACGAATCACGTTTGGAGTTGGATTACGATGCATTAGACGTAGCCATTCTGGATGTAGGAAATAAAAACGACATGCTCCATTTGTGCGAATTGGCACTTGCTTTTACTATGGAAATTGCGGTTGGTTTTGAATTGAAATCTCCAGATTATGAGGCACGCCGGGATGAAGAGGAGAAGCTGAACGTTCAATTGAAGGCTCTGGAAGACCGTGGTGTAACTGTGTTTTATACCGTCAATAATTATGCAGAATACATGCAATCGGAATGGGGCGAAGACACGTTTCAATCTTACCTTGACAAATTCCCCGGCCGTGACGTATATCATAAGATGATGCAATTTTCAAACGATCCCGATATTCCCATTCCCCCATTAGTAGAATCTATGATTTCCTGGATCACCATCCCCTAACCCAGCATCCAGCACCCAGTGTCCAGTATCCAGTATCCAGTACATACATATGTAAGGGTAGGAAGTCTCTATTTCCCAAAAAAAGCTCTCAACTACCTATGTATGAGTGCATAGTAAAAACAAAGGTGTTTTTTAGCACCACCTACCTTTACATTTATTGCCGCTTTTTCGGAAAGGTAGGAAGTCTCTATTTCCCAAAAAAAGCTCTCAACTACTTATGTATGAGTGCATAGTAAAAACAAAGGTGTTTTTTAGCACCACCTACCTTTACATTTATTGCCGCTTTTTCGGAAAGGTAGGAAGTCTCTATTTCTCAAGAAAAGCTCTCAACTGCCTATGTATGAGTGCATAGTAAAGACAAAGGTGTTTTTTAGCACCACCTACCTTTACATTTATTGCCGCTTTTTCGGAAAGGTAGGAAGTCTCTATTTCCCAAGAAAAGCTCTCAACTGCCTATGTATGAGCGCATAGTAAAGACAAAGGTGTTTTTTAGCACCACCTACCTTTACATTTATTACCGCTTTTTCGGAAAGGTAGGAAGTCTCTATTTCCCAAGAAAAGCCCGTAGTTCGCTGTATATGAGCAAGTAACAGGAGAAGCGATATTTTTTGACACATCCTACCTTTACAGTGCCAATTTTTGCTTTTGATAACAGCGACAGCTCTTTTGCCTTGGATTCAGTGATTTCGAAGTATAGTGCGGCGCACTATCATCCACCCAAAAATCTGACTACTCGTATGCCCTTACAGGATTGGATGCCGGTAGCGTATTCTTTAATGGTTTTCTTATCAATGATCACTTTTTTTTCTGTAGAAGAAGCGTGTAGAAACGCCGTGACCGGCTGTCCGGTAGTAACAGTTAGCCCGTCAGAGCCACTTCCCCAGGCAAACGCTACATGGCTTATATCTAGGCCTTTGATAGTTGTCACAAAACAAATCATATCCCCGGGTTGTATCCATTCCAATGCACTGTCTATATGTTCCTTAGGAACATAACAACTGCCCTTCTGCTTCATCTGTTGTTCCAACTGCCGCTCTATGTGGGCAATACGTTTTGTCATGTCCGGATCAGAGGCCAACGCTGTGTATTGATGAGCATGGGTAGACATATAGGAAATTTCTTGAACCAGCGGAATACCTCCGGGATAATAACTGATTTCCTTGGCCAGACCCAAAGCCTCTGCTTGCAAAATCCATTCACTGGTGTAGTGAATACGACTGCTGTAACCGTCAATCTTTCCGTTCCTGTACCTCAACTGTAGCAAGTTTTCACAAAAAGCATTAAAGCTTCTGTCTTCTTGCGCGGCAGTCAGTGCCATACATACACAAGCTTCTACCAACAAAATGCAATCTGTTCCGGCCAGGGAAACGGTCAGGGCTTCTTTTGTATGTTCCAAAGTTCCGGCAACGTAGGGCATACCCAGCATAGCTTGGGCTGCAGTCAAAATCCGCATCTGCATAGGCTTCTCTCGTAAGGGTTCCAATAGCGTCATAATTTGTTCAAATACTACCAGATCGTCTGCTAAAAAACGTACGGATTGTACTTCACGCGCCCGTTCAGCAGAACATATGATCGCGCCCATCCGCCCCGCACTACCCACAATAAGCTCTGCACTACTCACAACATGTTCCTCACTACCTACAACATGTTCCGCACCACCTACAATATGCTCTGCACTACCTACAATATGCTCTGCACTACCTACAACAAACACAACCGCCAGACAAAAAGTAATTCCAACACGTTTCATACTTCAAAAATTTATGCTTCAAAATTTAATGCCTTAAAAATAGAATAAAAAAAGCCGGAAGAAAAATACTTTCTGTCCGGTTTTTCAATTTTGTACAGCAAGACCTCAAGCAGTCTTATTCTGCATTTTCCAGCTCGCTCAGTCTGCTATTAATGTCTTCCTGAGCTTGCTTCAGGTAATCTGCTTGCGCTTTCAGTCCGCGAACCTCATCCTCTTTGGTAAAGGACATTCCGCGGCCAAAGCCCCAGCCTGTACTGCGGCCGATGCCCAAACCACGTCCCATACCTCCGCCCATACCTCGGCCAAAACTCTGACCCATACCGCGACCTGCGCGCATACCTCGGCCAAAACCCTGGCCCATTCCGCGGCCAAAACCCCGGCCAAAATTTTTGGTAAAGCCCGGCGTGTCGTAGCCGGCACAAAAACCTAATCCTCTTCCGGTTATAGGACCTTGTCCCATAGGTCCGGTTTTATCTCCTCTTGGCATAATTTTTAAATTTTAACTTTGTTTTACGGTACAAAGATAACAATTTAAATGAACATATGTTCACTAAAATGAAAAACTTTTAAAAAAAAGGAGTCTTTTTTTAGGTTTGTGCGTTTATTTGGTCCAAAAGGGCCTGAATGTCATCCTGACATTGCCCGCAGACCTGTCCTGCTCCCGTTTCGTCACCTACTTGGTCTACCGTTGTCAAGTTTTTTTCTTTGATGGCACTTACTATTGTACTTTTGTACACTTCGTTGCAATAACAAATCAGATAATCTTCTTCCATAATTTGAACTGTTTTACTCAAAAGTAATAAAAAAAGCGCGCATGATGGTATACGTGCGCGCTCGTATGATCAAAGGATAATAAATGATGACCTTGGATTTGTACGTACATACAGGTGTGAAATTTTCTTTGTAAGCTTATTTAATCATTATTTTTCTAATGTGGCCACTAACATCCAGACGGTTTTCTCTTGTTCTCTCAAATAATCGCTCATCATAGCAACGGTTACTTCGTCTTCTATCTTGCCGGCCAATTCTAATACTTTACGTTCACGGAGCATAAGGATTTTGAATGCATCCAAAGTACTTTCCAGCGTTTCTTCACAGCCGGATAAATCGCTTATTTCTTTTATTTCCGATATTTTTATATAGTCGCTGTAGTTGTTCAGGGGAGTATGTCCCAACATAAGGATTCTTTCGGCAATTTCGTCTGCCATATCGTTTATTTGATCGTAAATCTCTTCATATTTCTCGTGGAGCATAAAGAATTGCTTGCCTTTGATATTCCAGTGAAACCCTCTCAGGTTGGTATAGAAGATTTGTACATCTGCCAGCAATTTTTGCAACTCCTCAACAACGGGTACTACTTCTTTCTTGTTCAATCCTATGTAATCTAATGTTCTCATGGTTTTATGTATTTAATGAATCTTTCTTATTTGTAGTACAAAGATACTTCACACGCCCTTATTAGTCAAACAGATTATATCTATGAGGTTATAGAAAATTTCTATACTTTTGCAGGGCTATTTAAAAACATTTTATATGACTTTACAACAGCTTCAATACATTATAGCGCTTGATCGACACAGGCACTTTGTTAAAGCCGCAGAAGAGTGCGGTGTTTCCCAGCCTACCCTGAGTGCCATGATTGCCCGTCTGGAAGAAGAATTGGACCTTAAGATTTTTGATCGCACCAAACAACCCGTGGAACCCACCCCGTTGGGAGCCGAAGTAATCCGTCAGGCACGTATTGTCTTACAACAATCCAGTCAGCTTAGGGAATTAGTGCAACAAGGAAAAGAAAACGTGGAAACGCATTTTAACCTGGCTGTTATACCCACTGTGGCACCTTATATTGTACCTCGTTTTATAGAATTCTTTAAAAAAAGCTACCCAAAAAGTGAAGTCAGCATCCTAGAGATGCGCACCGATGAAATTACCCGGAACTTGAAAGAAGCCACCGTAGATATGGGTGTTTTGGCTACTCCTTTGCTGGATCCCGACCTACTGGAAATTCCCCTGTATTATGAAAAATTTGTAGCTTACGTTTCTCCTTCAGATTCAAATTATAAAAAAAACGAGCTACCGGCAACAGAACTTCCGCTGCGGCATTTATGGGTGCTACAAGAAGGGCATTGCCTAAGGGATCAGGTGTTCAACTTCTGCTCTCCCGACTTTCCCGCAGACAAAAAAATATACGAGGCAGGCAGCATAGACAACCTGGTACGTATTGTAGATACGAACGGTGGCTATACACTCATACCTCAGCTGCACCTCCCTATGCTTAGTAAAAAACAGCGCAGCCACATACGCCCGGTAATCTCTCCGCCTCCGGTACGCGAAATTTCACTAGTGATATATAAAGATTTTTACAGAGAAAAACTGTTAAATGCAGTAGCAGATACCATCAAGCAGATTATTCCCACCGACATGCTGGATACCCGGTTGAAAAAATTTGCCATCAAGTTGTAAGAAAAGCAGCAGCCCGGTCAAACACACTACGAAAAGCAAGCGTAAGTTCCTCTTCGCTTACTTTCCCGTTTTCAGGAAACGGAGCCTGATGGGTATAAGCATACGGAAAATCAAGTTCTTCTGTAACGATACCTGCCAGATTGTTTCCGGCGGCTTCTTGTACTCCTGCTGTTGGAATGACTGTATCTTGTCGCAACGACACCATCCGAATCCTGTCGCGAGCGTCCGTAAAGAAAGGCCGTCGTTTACTGCCCACATCTTTAGATGGGATCATCTTACAAAAGGCTTGTGTAAATTGAAGTCCCATCTGTTGATCTTGCGCAGCAAACATTTGGAAAGGCCGAGAAAAGTTCCCCAAGTAATAGTCCCTGATTTTTTCATACGCTTCCTGATCAATGATATCCCGTGAATTTCCATTCATTCTTTCAAAGACAGATCCGCCGCAAAAGGTGAACAAAGCCGAGTCTGCCGCATAACCGCAAGGATCGGCCATCAGAACCACTTGGGCAAGCAGCGCCCCAATGGAATACGCAAAAAAATCCACCTTAACCCCTTCTGTAAAGAGCGGGTGCCGACCGTGTTTCATATCCCCCATCAACTGGTATAGGTTGTAAGCAGATTCCAAACCCGAGCTATAAAAACGCAAGGGATCCACAGACAATCTGGAACTAAGGGCCACATTAAAAAAAGAAGCGTTGCACAACCCCAAAATCTCCTGTTTGCGCCTGTTCAGCCAAGGTTTTAGCCACCGTGGTGAAAACCAGGATACCGGGGTTCTGTTCATATGAAATGCCATGGGGAATAATAAAACCGGCACCCCGCAAGTCATGACCAGATCTTCTGCCCAAACCAGGTATTTATTCCAATTCCTTTCATTCAGCCCATGCAACAATACAATGGCTCGGTCACAGTGTTCCTTCCCGGAGGGAACAAATACAACGTAGGAAAACTCTTTGTTTTCGGCAACCGTACTGTCCGCAGCCGGATAAAACGGAGCTGTTTTCATAGGTTCTCGTACACGTGCCACTTCTTGCTGTCCCATTACGGTTTGAAAAAGATACGGAAAAGCCTCAATGGGCCTGTCCGGAACAAGAAACGGTTTTTCATAAGAAAACCGACCACACAATTCTTTTGTTCTTTTCATGGATTCAAAACAAGAGAAATGGCTTCTGTTTGTCAAAAAAAAGGGACAACGTGTATTACCTTGGGATAAAAACGGCAAGAAAGGGGCAGAAAGCGCCTATTTGTGGTAAAATTTTATCTTTGTAACCTATGGGCTTTATGAGAAAAAAAATACCTCCCTACATTTACAAAAAATCCAATCTGATACTGTTGGTGGTATTTACTGCTGTATTTGCCCTGCTGTTCATTAACATCTACAAGCCTTTTGAATCTCCGCAATGGTATCCCAAAACAGAAGGAAATTTTAAATACTTCCTGTATTCCAGCTTAATCATTCTTATTGGAGTGCTGGTGGTAGTTATCAGCCGGATTGTGTTGTTTTATTATACTAAGAAAAGAAAGCTCACCTACTGGGAATACATCATTTGGGTTGCCGCAGAGATTTTTTTCATGTCTCTGTTTTATACGCTGTATTCCTACCGGCTGGAAGAAACAAGGGATTTTGCAGAAGTATACCGCTCTTCTGTTATCAATACCAGCCTTATCCTTCTGTTGCCTTACAGTATATCCATTTTGTACCTTTCCTGGAAGGAAAAATCAAAACAGGTTGCCGCTTTAGAAGAAGAACGAACTCACGGAGAAGACAGTTCCGGTTCTGCCGGAACTTTTACCTTTTACGATGAAAAAGGGAAATTGCAGCTTTCTGTGAAAAAAGATTCTCTGCTGTATATGGAATCGGCAGATAATTACGTTTCTGTATGGTACCTGTCCAAAACCGGTGTTAGTAAATACCTGATACGCAACACACTCAAAGAAATGGAAGAACGTTTTACAGGAACCAACATGGTACGTTGCCACCGTTCTTTTATGGTTAATCTGGACCAGGTTAAAGTTGCCAAAAGAACATCTACCGGTATTGTCTTAGATCTGGATACGGACAAAGTTCCGGATATCCCTGTATCCCGTACGTATGCCGGACAGATTGCCGGCTGGTTTACCTCTGTATAAAAAGCAGTATACGGCTAAACAGTAGCTACGTTGTTATTTCTTAAGCAAATCGCGTATTTCTGTAAGAAGCACTTCTTCTTTGGTAGGCTCCGGTTCGGGTGTCGGTTGCGGTTCAGCTGCTTCTTCAACCTCTTTTTCTTTACTTGCTGTCAGTTTATTTAACCCCTTGATCAAAAGGAATATACAAAAGGCTATGATCAGAAAGTCAAAAAACACCTGGATAAAATTGCCGTAATTCAACGTAACAGCCGGCATCATAATGCTTTTATCCAGCAAGCTGGCCCGTTCCCCTACAATGGTCCATTTCCAATCGGTAAAGTTCACACCTCCTACCAATGCACCTACAAGAGGCATAAGCAAATCGGCAACTAGAGAAGACACAATTTTCCCAAAAGCGGCCCCAATAATAATACCCACGGCCATGTCCATCACATTGCCTTTCATGGCAAATTCCTTAAATTCTTTGAAAAATTTTGACATAACGTAACCATTAATAATTTATATAAATATACAAAGATTTATGCCTTTGTGGACAACTTTTATAACTTTACGTTTCTGATAACTATAAAAACCATATTATGAAATTTAAATCTTTAGTCTTTTTCTTACTTTTTAGCTCTTTTGCGATCCTTCAAGGCAAGGAAACCGAGGGACGACTACTCCGATTCCCTGCTGTGAGTGAAGGAGTTATAGCTTTTTCTTATGCCGGAGATCTCTATACAGTGCCTTTACAAGGAGGCACGGCAACCAAACTTACATCACACATTGGTTATGAGGTGTTCCCAAAGTTCTCACCCGATGGACGTACCATTGCTTTCACCGGACAGTATGACGGTAACACAGAAGTGTATACCATTCCCACCGAAGGAGGATCTCCTAAACGGCTCACTTATACGGCCACTCTGGACAGAGACAACATTGGCGACCGTATGGGTCCTAACAACATTGTTATGGGCTGGACACCCGATGGCAAAAATGTGGTACTTCGCTCACGTTGGTATAGTTTTTCAGGCATGCGGGCCCACCTGTTTACCGTTCCTGCAGAAGGTGGTGAACTGAACCAGATTCCCACTACAGAAGGCGGATTCTGCTCCTATTCACCGGACGGACAGTACTTAGCCATGAACCGCATGTTCCGGGAATTCAGAACCTGGAAATACTACAAAGGCGGACAAGCAGATGACATCTGGGTAAATAAATTAGGTACCACGCAGTTAGAAAACATTACTGCCGGCGAAGGTGACAACTCCCAAAACATTTTTCCCATGTGGGTAGGTCCCTTCATTTATTTCATTTCTGACCGCGATACGGTTATGAATCTGTTCCGCTACGATACCCGTACAAGAGAAACAGAGAAAGTAACTCATTTTGATACGTACGATATTAAATTCCCCTCTGCCTCGCAAGATTACATTGTATTTGAAAACGGAGGGTATATTTATACGTATGCTACAGCCACCGGTAAACTTGAAAAAGTACATATCAACCTTCATGACGAAGGGTTGTATGCCCGTACCCGATTGGTAGATGTATCACGCCAGGCAGCCGGATATTCTCTTTCTCCCAATGGGGAGCAAATCTTGATAGGAGCCCGTGGAGACGTTTTTTCTGTGCCCGGCACAGAAGGTGTTACCTACAATTTAACCCGTACTCCGGGTGTTCATGAACGCGGTGCTTCGTGGTCTCCGGACGGAGCACAAATTGCCTGGTTCTCAGACAAAACAGGGGAATACCAACTGTATGTCATGCCGTACGACAGCCCTGAGGAAGCACGTCCATTGACTCAATTCGCAAACGGATACCCGGACAACCTTACCTGGACACCGGATTCAAAAGGCCTGTATTTCACTACAGAAAAACGCGAACTGTGGTACGCAGATCCGTTGGCCGGGACCTCTCGCAAAGTATTGCAAACCCCTTACAGCGGCATACAGGGCTACAATATATCTCCCGATAGCCGGTGGATCACTTATTCTACTCAGGCAGAAAACCGTGTGCGGTTAGTATATCTGTACAATGTAGCCGATAACATTTCTTATCCCGTTACCAGTCCTTGGTACGATTCTTATTCAAGCATTTTCTCAGATGACGGAAAATACTTATTCTTTACTTCTTCCCGCGATTTCAGAGCCAGCTATTCCCGGGTAGAATGGAATACTTCTTACAACGTATCTTCTTATGTTTTTGTGTTGCCTCTGGAAGCAAACACTCCGGATCCCACTGCAATAAAAGCGGAAGAGTATAAGGTGTCAGAAGAAGGAGAAACTCCACCACCGGCCGCTCCATCCAGAAGATCGGCCAAAAACGAAAAAACTCCTAAAGACACCAAGAAATCTACAGAAATAAACATTGATCTTGACGGCATCGTGGAACGTGCCTCGGCCCTTCCTCTGGAGGCAGGCATGTACCAGCTGATGGCTTCCATTGACGGCGACTTGTACTTCTGGACGCGGATGGAGGTTAAGAAAATCTCTATGAAAGATATGAAAGTTACCTCGGTAACTAAAGGAATGCCGGTTGCTTATGCTTCCAAGGGCAAGAAGATGTTAATCCGTGAAGGTCGCGATCTGTACGTTGTAGGAGCTCCCACATGGAAATCAAACAAAAAAGTATCCTTGGAAGGGATGAAAGCTTTGGTAGACTTTCCTACAGAATGGGAACAAATTTTCCACGAAACCTGGCGTGTATACCGTGACCATTTCTATGTGTCTAATATGCACGGTCGAGATTGGGAAGGAATTCGCAAAAAATACGAAGTCTTGTTGCCCTACGTTCAACACCGCCATGACCTTACCTACGTTATTGGAGAAATGATCTCTGAACTGAATGTAGGTCATTGCTATGTAACCTCTCCTACCGATACGCCGGCTGCAGAAAGGATCAAACTGGGACTACTAGGTGCCCGGTTTAGCAAAGATGCATCGGGGGCCTTCCGTATAACTAAAATTTACGAAGGCGAGCATTGGGACAAATCACTCCGTTCTCCCTTACGTGACGGCGGACATCATGTGCAGACAGGCGATTACATACTGGAAGTAGACGGAATGGACTGTGCAGATATGTCAACCATTTACCAAGCTCTTGTTGGAAAAGTAGACAGAACAGTGGCACTTAAAATCAACAGCACTCCTTCCGCAGCAGGAGCCCGTACCATTTACGTAAAACCCATTGCCGATGAATCCCAACTGGAATATTACGAATGGGTGCAGAACAACATTCAAAAAGTCAACCAAGCCAGTGATGGCCAGATTGGGTACATCCATATCCCGGATATGGGTATGCCCGGATTGGATATGTTTACTAAATTGTTCTACACACAGCTTGATAAGAAAGCCCTTATCATTGACGATCGTATGAACGGCGGAGGTAACGTTTCGCCCATCATCCTTGAAAGATTGGCAAGGGAAGTGAGTCGTATGAGCATGTACCGTCACGGAAGCAACCTGCCTGTACCTAACGAAACACACCATGGACCCAAGGTTTGTCTGATAGACAAATATTCCATGTCTGACGGCGATTTGTTCCCATACAGCTTCAGAGAAATGGGGCTAGGCAAACTCATTGGGACACGTACCTGGGGTGGTATTGTTGGTATATCGGGCTCTAAACGTTATTTGGACGGACAAGACGTGCGTACGCCTTTCTTTACATCGTACTCCATTGATGGTGAGTGGATTGTAGAAGGCTATGGTGTTGACCCCGACATTGAAGTAGATATTAACCCATTTGAAGATTACCTTGGGAACGACGCGCAGCTTACTAAGGCCATTGAAGTTTTGCTGGAAGAACTTAAGTCTTACAAACCGCTGCCGGAAACTCCCGCAGACAGAATTATGTAATTATGAGAAAACATTGGATCTTCTTGATCCTGATGCTGCTTCCTGCGTGGTCTCTGATTGCGCAGGGGGTAGATCATCAAGGATTAAGTCTTACTAAAAAAATTGACGACGTACTATGGTATAACAAAGTAGGCGATGTGGCCTACATTGACAAAGTGTACATTCCCACTACCCCACGCTGGCGGGAAGCCAATCCCACCGGACAAGGTGCCGGCAACCCGCTTAAAATCTGGTCTTATATTTTTGTACCAAAAAATATTAACCCGGCTAAAAAATATCCGCTTATTGTATTGCCCCACGGCGGTGTGCACGGAGATTTCACAACGTACCACACACACATTATACGGGAGCTGATGGCTCAGGGCTATATTGTCATTGCCACCGAGTACCGGGGAAGTACCGGCTACGGACGTGGACTGTACGAGAATATTGATTACGGTGGTCGAGAAAACGATGACGTATGGTACGGACGCAATTATATGGTAGAAAACTACGATATAGTTGACAAATCACGTATAGGAATCATGGGGTGGAGTCACGGAGGCATGATTACGCTTATGAACCTGTTTGAGCATCCCAAAGATTATGCTTGTGGGTATGCCGGAGTTCCGGTGAGCGATCTGATTGCACGCCTAGGATACAAACGCCCTGCCTATATGGCGTTTTTCTCTGCACCTTATCATATTGGAAAAACACCCGAACAAGATGTGGCGGAATACCGCCGCCGTTCCCCTGCCTGGCAAGCGCACAAACTGCAAACGCCTCTGCTTATCTATACCAACACCAACGACGAGGATGTGAACTCTCTGGAAGTAGAGCACTTGATCAAGGCTTTAAAAGCCAACGGAAAATCTTTTGAATACAAAGTATTTGAGGATGAGCCGGGAGGTCACTCCTTTGATCGTATGGACCATGCTGGCGCCTCTGCCATGCGCCTGGATATTTATAAGTTTTTGGCAAAATACCTTAAACCTCCCAAACCTTTCAAAAACGTAAAAGAACTACGTCGCGCTGCCTACGAACCATGGCATACCGGGAGTTCTGCAAATTAAATTAGAATCCCATTGTTGCGAAGGTAATGGAAGAAGTCGTCCCGGCGAGCCCGTGCTACCGGGACGACTGATTTTTTGTTGTCATCCATAACAATAACACAGCTTTTACCATGCACCATACGTTTAATGTAATGGATATTCACCAAATGTTGGTTGTGTACTCTGTAAAAGGTACCCTTTCCCTCAAACATATCTTCAAAATACGCTAGGTTTTTTGAAAGGAGTACTTTATTGATGAAAGAATGATCCTTGTAATACACTACTGTATAGGCGTTGTCCGATTGTAAGCGTAAGATGTCTTTCAAACGAACAAAAATATAGTTCCCTCTTTCTTGCAGGGCTACTTTCTGTTCGTTTCCATCCATGTTAAAGTTGATCAACAAGTTCTGGATTTTTTTTTCGCTTGCCCTTGTGTGGTAGCGTGAAATGGCAGCTCTCAGCTGTTTAATGTCAACAGGTTTTTCAATATAATCCAGTGCAGACATTTTAATAGCCTGAAGGGCGTATTCCTGATAAGCTGTAGTAAATATTACCTCAAAATCCCTTTTTTTGAGCATAGCCAGCAAGTCAAATCCGGAATAAGGACCCAGTTCAATGTCTAAAAAAACCAACTGGGGTTCTAAGGCAGAAATCTGAAGCTTTGCTTGTTGAACGTCGTGGCAAATGGCAAGAAGCCGGATGGTTTTAAAATGTGTCTCCAAGGCCTCTGCAAGTGAACGGGCATGCATTGCATCGTCTTCTACAATAATAGTTTTAATCATGCTACAGATATATAAGGCAAAGACAGCGAAACTATGGTTCCGTTCAATCCGATGTCTTTTGTTTGTAAATCTTGTATGGTAAAGGATGCTTTTGAGAATTTCATTTGGTTGATTACACGTAACCTGTCTTCTGTAAGTTTAAGCCCAAGGGATTCTTTTTTAAACCCCGATACTCTTTTAATTCCGTTGCGACTGGCTGTATATCCAATGCCATTATCCGTGATATCACATAACAGCATGTTGTTGTCGGTATGCAAGCGAATACTTATTTTATACGTTTCTTCTCCATCAATAAAACCATGTTTTATAGAGTTTTCTATAAAGGGCTGCAAAATAAGCGGAGGAACTAAGGTTGTTTTCACGTCAATAGCTGGATCCTGCTCAATAACGTAGGTAAAAGGATTGGCAGATCTGGTTTGTTTCAGATCCATATAAGCTTTTACAATCTCCAGTTCTTTTTCCAATGGTATATCTTGTTTGGACATGCTCTCTAACATAAGCCGTGTAAGGTTGGAAAATTTCCTTAAACAGACCATAGATTCTTTTACTTTTGATTCCTTTAACAAGTATTCCACTGAATGAACGCAATTGAAAATAAAATGGGGATTGAGCTGAAAGTTAAGAGCCTTCATATGCATTTCCATCAATTGCCTGTTAAGGTCTGCTGCCGTTTGTTTTAACAAAGCTTTTTCTTTTTCTTTTTTGTTTCTGAAAGCCAAAAGAATTAAAAATGCTGTGATGGCTAATGCCACAATGATAATAATATATCCTATGGAAAAAAGACGGTTAAGACGTTGTGCCTGAAGTCTGCTCTGTTTGTACATCTCTTCGTTTAAGATGAGCAACTGTATTTTACTTTGTTGTTTTTCTTTTTCCGTTTCGGCCAGTTGCAGACTTTGCTGGTAGTTCAGGTTCTCCATCAGTGATTGTTGTAACTGCAACTCCGAAAGATGGTTTAACTGATTCAGACGGTCCAGATTGCTTTGTTTTCGTTCATTTTCAAGGTTTAGCAAAGCAATTTTCTTTTCTTTTTTCTCTGTATCGTATTTAACCTGAAGCTCTGCTACAGCTTGCAGCGTTTGTTCCGTAATCATAGAGTCTTTCAGTGCTTCGTACTTATTCATATAGAAGAACACGCTGTCTTGTTCGTGCAAACTACTAAATGTCAGCACATAAGCAATGTACGTTTTACTTAGTACCCTTTTTCCCTCTAAATTCTGTAATATATTTTCTGCTTGTCTTAAGTAAACTAGCGCTTCTTCGTACTCTCCTTTCTCATAATTTATGGAACCTATATTGGTAAACACAATGGCCTGCGTACCCAAATCGTCTTCTTTCACTGCCTTCTCCAAGGCTTTATGGTAATACTCCAATGCCGGTTCAAACTCTTTATCTTCCATATAATTATAGGCCAGAGCCATATCAACCAGGCTCAAGAAATAACCGTTTTGGACCCTCGTAAACAACTCCTGTGCTTTCAATAAATGTTCTACCGATTTTTCATACTGCTTCAAATCTGTGTAAACAAGTGACAACCTGTAGTGTGACACTCCTTCTCCGTTCAGGTGCTCCGTTTTATTAAACAGCCGGGCGGCTTCCAATCCGTACTGTATCGCTTTTTCAAATTCCAGTAAATTCTTAAAGACTGAACATAAATTCACATAGACTATGGCCAGCTCTTCTTCCTTATCCAGCTCTGTAAGAATACGTTTGCCTTTTAGATAGTTAGCAACGGCTGATTCATAATCTGCCTGTTGAAGGTAAATGTTTCCAATCCAAACGTATCCATTGGCCAGTTTTATCAAATCACCGGTCCTTTCATAAAAATCATTGGATTGTTTCCTGTACTCCAAGGCTTTTGAAAATTCTCCCTGGTGTAAATAGATAGAGGCTATGTTGTCTTTAGATGCGGCTATCCCAACAGAGTCTTTCAGTCTTGTGGTAAGCTCCAGACGTCTTTCATAACAATCCAGAGCGTGATTGAATTCTCCCAAATCATAGTAACAATTGCCAACGCCATTAAGAGAAAAGGAGATGCCTTTTTCATATCCTATTTCTTCAGCCAATTCCAGTGCTTCCTGAGCGTATTTAAGTGCCAGTTCACTATTCTTATTTGAATAATAATCAGAAAAGTGGTACAGTGCATGTACTTTTGCCGAATCTGAAGGGGCTGTCTCAACAATCCGCCTAAGTGAGTCCGCAATATGCTCTTGAGCAAAAGCAGTTATGTGACATGTAACAATAAAGAATAGAAAACAAATCTTGTAAAAGACAGGTTTTTTCATTAGGTGGATGGTTAGGAATATCCTCAAATTTGGCGATTTTGGCAATAAGAACAAAATACTTAGTGTCTTATTTTCAGACATAAGTGTTCAGTGTTCTGAACAGAAAGAGTTTCTGTCTTCATATTTTAAGAACTGCTTTCCTGCTCTTTGGCATCCCTAGACCGTATTTTTTGGCTTCGCAGAACGCGAACTCCGTCAACTTCCTCATTCAAAAACATTTTTAAATCTCCGGTTAGCTCAGACGGGTCCACTTCAATAGCAACGTAATACTTCTTTTCTGCATTCCCTCTTTGTTTCTTTACATAGATTTCACCCAAAAAATCAAACTCCAGGGCCTTGGATATTGTCAGGAGCAAGTCAACATCAATGCTTTTACGCTCAAAAATATCATAGACCGTAGTTCGGGAACGGTTAATGCGTTTTGCAAAATCAGAAACGCTCATTTTGCGCTCCCTGATTTTTCGCTCTATAATTTTTCCTATAAAAACATTTGTCATAATTACGTTTTTAAATATAACTATTTAATATCTTTTTAGACCCTTTGATTTTGAGATTGGTAGGTTTGAGTTTATATTCGGTTAGAATTATTTAATAATCGGTAAAATCAATTAATTTTACATACTTACATTTTATGCCATAAATAACCTACAGCTATGAAAAAATTTTATTTCCCCTTAGTATTGTTCATTTTGCTTAACGCATGCAGCCAAACCCCTAAAACAGTGATTCAACCGTGGGTTTCGTACGACGAAAGTCAGGAAATTGCAGATAACCAGACCCATGAACTCGTTCGTATGCGTTACAAGCTTATCCAATCCCGTGTACTGGATAAAAACAAAATATGGAAAGTAGTGCAGCCGCAGATCAAGAAGTTTTCAGAAGAAGAGTACGAAAGGCTCAAACCCCTTATTCTGGGGCAGGACATTCCCACCCTGCAATCGCATATCCGTGCCGGTGACCTTACGTATGAAAAACTTACACAGTGGTACCTGTATAGGATTGTGAAATACGAGAACGACAAAAAGACCATGCTCAATGCCATAGTGGGCATCAATCCCAACGCTGTAAAAGAGGCTCGTGCCAAAGACAAAGTGTATAGAGCAGAAAAGAAAAAGAGTGGTTTCTCACCTGATTTTCACCCCGTGTACGGGATGCCTATTTTAGTAAAAGATAACATTGGAACTGCCGGTATGCCTACCACAGCCGGGGCTCATGTATTACAAGATAATGTAACCGAAGATGCGGCCATTATAACTAATATTAAAGCACACGGAGGCATTATTCTGGGCAAAACAAACCTTACGGAATGGGCCAATTACATATTTGATGTGGGACCCAATGGATACAGTGCCGTAGGAGGCCAAACACTCAACGCATACGGCCGTAAAATATACGACACAGGCGGTTCCAGTTCCGGCAGTGGAGTAGCTATGGCTGCAAGTTACGCAGCGGCTACCCTGGGAACGGAAACCTCGGGCTCTATTCTCTCTCCTTCGGGACGGAGCTCCCTGGCAGGACTTAAGCCCACCGTGGGAGTACTGGATCGTACCGGCAATATTCCCTTGGCAAGCACACTCGATACCCCCGGCCCCATGGCAGGATGGGTAGTTGACAACGCCATTGTAATGGCAGCTATGACAAACGATACTCAATACCTGGACATTATACCACAGGCAGACGGGAATGCATCGGAAACAGAAGAACTTCCGTTTGAAGGATTGCGGTTTGGCGTAAACAAGAGTATGCTGGGAAACCCACTGTACAAAGCTCAAGCAGAAACCATTGCTGCCTTGGGGGGCGTTACTGTTGTATTTGATCCCGTTTCTGTTTCTATGCAAGGATTCTTGACCTTGTTGAGCGGGGACATGAAAGAAGACCTGGCAAATTATTTACAGGAATACGTACCAGAACATATAACCGTTCGCTCCGTAGCCGATATTGTGGAACACAACAATCAAGATCCCGACGTAAGGATACCGTACGGACAAGAAATTTTTGAAAGAATGGCCGTGATGGAACTTACAGAAGAAGAACTGGATCAGGTCAGGACAAAAATACAAAGCGAAGGCAAGCGTTATTTTGAAACCCCCATGGACCAACACCAATTGGACGTGATCCTTTCTATAGACAACCTGGAAGCCAGCTATGCAGCCGTTGCTAATTTCCCGTGTATGATTGTTCCTATGGGCTATACAGAAGAAGGCGGACCTACGGGACTGACGTTTATAGCCCGTTCGTTTGAAGAACTAAAATTGCTGAAGATTGGATACGCTTTTGAACAAGCCACCCGCGTAAGGCAACTGCCACAGGCGTACCGGTAAACATTATCGGTTTTTAATCACCGTAGCATACCCCGGCAACATCATAATAGATGAGGAATTTGTTCGCTTACGTCGACACAATACAGGTCATACCCGCCTTTGCCTCCCGGACGATCAGAAGAGAAGAACAAGAGCACTTTTTCCAGGTGTACCAACATGGGCCGGTATTCGTTATACGCCGAGTTGATTTTAGGCCCAAAATTCACGGGTGTGCCCCAGCGGCCATCCGTGAATTTTGCATAATACAGATCAAATCCGCCCGTACCGCCTTCTCGGTCAGAAGCAAAGACCACCACATTGCCCAACACAAAGGGACATTTGTCGTTCCCCGGGGCAGAAAGAACTTCCACCTTTTCTGCCTCGGCCTGCTCACGCATAAGTACCTCATGAAGCGGTACTCCTTCTTTTTCGTAGATACGTACTACATCTTCTATAGTCAGCCCGTATATGCTAAACGTTTCACCGTCTTCCCGGTTGCTGCAAAAAAGCAATTCCGATCCCCTGTTGTAAAACGTGGGGTATGAATCGTCATACGCCGAGTTAACCAAAGTAGCTCCATAAGGTCCTGCAAACTGAGGTGGCTGAGCTGAAACTCTGACCCCCCATTCTTCCCATTCCGAAGAATAAACAAATTTGATATCAAAATTCCCGTTCTCATTATCGGCATAAAAGAAATAATGGTAATCTCCACTATACATCAAAAAATTAGGCCCTAACTGGTCTGCCGGGTTGTTGATTTTTCCCAAAAGCGTCCTTTGCGTCAGATTGAGCGCAGGATGCTCTTCCATAGAAATATTGATTGTGTCTTTCCTCCTATGATACGATATATCAAGGGGATAACAGACAATATCGTAGTCACCTCCTTTTCTGTTCCTATTAGTGGAAAAATAAAAATCGTATCGGTCTAAAAAATAAGGAGCTACAGAGTTGTAATCGTCGTATTCGGTATTCAATTTCTCCAGATTTACAGGGACATCTGTGATAATAGTTTCAAAATCAAACTTGTAGTCCGGATTGTACCAGGGACATCCCGTAAGCATGAGTACGGCTGCCATACCCAACGTTGCAGCTGTAATTGTTCTTGTTATTCTATGTGCGTTCATGATGATTTCTTTATTACATAAATGCAAAACCTTAGCATATACTGCTTAGTGGAACGCGTTAAAACAAATATATATAAATTTTACATCCGTCACAGGTCGCTGCACCAAAAGAACGGGGAACACCTCCCGGAAGTTATTAGCAAGTAGTGCAGTATTTTTGTAGGCTCTGCATTTAGTAATTTAGACAGTATGAAAACTCAAATTATACCTCTATTGGCAATTTCCCTGCTCATTATGCCTGGCTGTACAAAAGATGAGTACCGGCATTTGTTGGCGGATCCTGACAGCTACAGGTTGTGCAGGGTACTTAATTACAGCAGTTCGTCAGACCCTACACCCCATACATTCATGGAGTTGAGTTATTCAGAGAATGGAAACCTGGTACAGGAATCGTTATACAGTTATCCAAGGACTCTGTTTACATACAGAACATATGAATATGACAGGAATAACGTATTAATAAAGGAAAGTATTTATGATGGAGAGGTTGGAAATTTACGCTTAGGTACTTATATAACCTATGCACACGAGAACGGTAATTTGATTACGAAGTTGTATTTAGCCGACGGAACCTGGATACGCACGGAACATTTTAAATACGAAGGGGAAAATCTTGTAAACACATATAAAACAGACGCCTCGTGTGGCATACACCATCAGTACAAATACACATACAACAACCTGAACTTGCTCATTCTTGAGGAGTGTTTTATGTACAACGGAGAATTGGAGCATACTACAAAATATACGTACGACGAAAGTTCGCGCAAAGTAAAAACCGAGATTTTCAACCACATAGGCGAAACAACCCAAACGGTTGAACACAATTATACTGGAAGTAGCACGCTACCAACGGAAGAGCTCTATTATGATCTCTTGGGGAATCTGACACAGCACAGAAAACTCATCTATGATGCGTATGAGAACCTGACAGAAATCCGGATACTTAAAGATCACGGAACCCCTGCCTTATTTAAGAAAAAATTTGTTGGAAAACTTTTAATAGAACACATCACCTACTCACCGGCATGGGGTTATGCCGAATGGGGTGTTAGCCGATATGAATATGAGAAATATCCAAAATAAAGTATGTCTTTACTTTGTTTGTTTGTCTTTAGTCTTAGTAACAACAGGTTGCGGAAAAGACGACAGATTCTACAACAGACTGGAAGGAAAATGGCAGTTGGTCAAAACGCAGGACCTTGGAAATAAAGAAGAATACCCGACTCCGGAAAACCAGACCATAAGGGAGTTCACATCCCATGGCACTTATATCTTCTACGATGCCTATGGCAACATGATCTGGGAACGTGAGTGTCATGTATCCAGAACAACCATAACCCTTTACGGCGTTGATTACGACACAAAATACCCTTACCGGCTACACAACGACACGCTAAGAATCAGACACCTGGGCGGCTTTGAATTTTACGACGAATATTTCGTAAAGCTGATGAAGTAGTAGAACAACAAGAGGATCAATCTCTTAAACATGCCAGAGGTACCACCTTCACACCATCGGGGCGTGAGTAAGCAATGGGACCTCCCGTGATTACCATCAACAGATCAGGTTCACTCAGTCTCACCTGTTTTTCTGCCCGGTTGTATTCTTTTACCAAACGTTGTATCTCTAGCAAGTGGGCTGCTCCTTTTTCAATATCTTTACCTCCCAACTTAAACTCAATCAAGGCATATCTTCCATCTGCCAGATGCAGTACCGCATCTGCCTCTAAATTATATCGGTCATGATAATAAGATATGGAGCTGCCAAG
>MTBK01025662.1_pt1 | contig 71605 bp, 67 predicted proteins | sample 1535981 | NCBI WGS metagenome assembly MTBK01 (sample SAMN06109225, study PRJNA356200) | anaerobic digester metagenome | isolation source: biogas reactors fed with pig manure or primary and secondary sludge | place: Spain | collected 2016-06-30
GTCCGATACCGCCTGGGGCGTGGAGATAAATCCTCCCCCCCTGCTTCCTCCCGCGGACGAGTGGTTCGCCGACGCCGCTTCGGAGCTTGAGAGAATTCTGCCCCGGATGCTCGCCCTCCTGCCGTTGGAGGCCCTCGCGTGGGCTGACCTGGCCCTCAAGGAGGCCATAGAGGAGGCGTGCGCCCCGATATTGCCGGGGTGGAACCCGTCGCTGCTGGTGCGATTGGAGGGGAGCGACGAGAGCAGGGTGCTGCGCGTTTCGTTCAACCCGAAGCCGCCGCTGGTGCTTGCGATAGTCCCGTCGATAAACTCCACCACCCTGCCGGTGGCCTTCCGCTCCGACCTGAAGGAGAAGCTGCTTCGCTCCCTGGCCCCCGTGGTCGGCCTGCCGATCGAGTGGGCCTCGATCAACAAGCTTCGGATAGAGGGCCTGGCGGCCGACGCCCTGCTGGACACCAACACAGTGACCAACGCCCGAGCGGCGGTGGACGTATCCTTCTCGCCCGAGCAGCTGTCGCCCGTGGAGGCGGAGGTGGAGAGCTCCAAGTACTCCATAAGGGCCTGGATGGCCGGCTACGCCGGAGCTGAGGGGAGATACCCGGAGATTGGGCTTCACCTGGGGAGGAAGGCGCTCCCGGTGACCGGCTGGGACGTGGAGCTGTACGGCGAATGGGTGATGTCCGTGGAGGACTTCTCGCTGGAGAGCCGCTGGGGATTCCGGTGGAGCCCTGTGAAGAACGTGCTGATAGGCGCGGAGATTGCATTCCCCGGCAACACCCTCTGGTACCGCCTGTCTGTGGCGGAGGGAGCTCGGGCCCCCTACCTGTGGTGGCGGCTGAGCGAGGACGGGGACTCTATCGTCGGCCTGGGGTACAGGCTGGACGGCAGGATCTCGCTGGAGCTGCACTTCGACGAGAGGGATTCTGACAGCTATTCACTCAGGGCCATACTGGACCTGTAAAGATCATTACCTGGACGGAGTGTTTTTATGAAGGATAAGCTTACTCTTCGTGCCGTCGCATCGGCGGTCGGAGGCTCGCCCGTCGGTGAGGGAACCCGCGTAGTCGCCGGGGTCGCCTCGCCCGATAACGCGAGCAAAGGGGAGATAGTCTGCCTGTGGGGCTCGCCCGGAGCGGGCGGAAAAAAGAGGGACTCGGCTCAAGAGCCGAAAAAAGGCGTCCTCTACCTGGCCGACGAGGAATTTTTCGCACTGAATGTCGGCTGCGAGGGGGTCGTGGTCGAAGACCCCAAGAGGGCATTTTCCCTGCTGCTGTCGCTCTTCGAGAGGCCGCCTCGCAGCGCGTTCGGCTCGAGCGGCGTTCACCCGACTTCGTCGGTCGCCGAGGACGCCCGAGTGCACCCTTCGGCATGGGTCGGGCCCGGCTGCGTGGTGGAGGGAGGGGCTGTCGTCGGCAAGGGGGCGTTCCTGCACGGCCGAGTCTTCGTCGGGGAGGACTGTGTCGTCGGGCCGGGCACCGTGATAGAGCCGGGCGCGGTGCTGCTGGCCAGGGTTCGCACCGGCGTTCGCTGCCTGATCCACTGCAATGCTGCGATCGGTTGCGACGGCTTCGGAGTCCCGATGACGCCGGACGGCGGCCGGCCTGAGAAGGTGCCGCAGCTCGGCGGGGTGGTCCTTGGGGACGAGGTGGAGGTCGGCGCCTGCACCACGATCGACAGGGGGACGCTGGACGACACGGTGATCGGCAGCGGCACCAAGATAGACAACCAGGTGCAGATAGGTCACAATGCCGTGATCGGGGAGAACTGCATAATTGTCGCCCAGACCGGCATATCCGGCAGCGCGGTGCTCGAGGACGGCGTGGTGATGGCGGCCCGCAGCGGGGTGAAGGAGCACGCGTGCGTGGGGAAGGGAGCGATCGTCGCCGCCCAGGGCGGGGTGATCAAGGACGTGCCGCCGGGCGAGATAGTATCAGGCTTCCCGGCACGGCCGCACAGGGAGAACTTCCGCCTTCAGGCCGCGTTGCAGCGCGTCCCTGATCTGCTGTCGCGCGTCAAGGAGCTTGAGAAACGACTCAAGGAGCCAGAGTCCGCCGAAGGAACGGGGAAGGGCGAATGAACCGGCCCCGCAGGCTGCGCCGCCCCGTTACTTTCTCCGGCAGGGGGCTGCACACGGGAGAGCCCTCCGAGGCGACTGTGGCACCGCTGGACGGGGGCGGGCCGGAGTTGGAGATCCGAGGAGTCGTCGCCTCTCTCGCAGAGTGCGCCGCCGAGGGAGTCGGGCGCGGTACGACCGTGATTTTGCCGGGCGGCGCCAGGGTTCGAACCACGGAGCACCTGTTTGCGGCCCTGTTCAGCCTCGGTCTGTGGTCCGTGCGGATAACTATGAAGGGGCCGGAGGTACCGGCGTACGGTGGTTGCGCGAAGGAGTTCTCCGACTCTCTGCACGATGCGTCAGAGCCTCTGGGCGACGCCGAGTCGGCGCTGCTTCGCGACCGGGCACTGTCGCCCGCCATGCCTCTGGTAATCGCGGACGAGGGGCGGGGCAGCACTGTCTCGCTCTTTCCGCGGAACGGGTTCAGTGCCGTCTACGTGATCCAGTACGACGGGAGCCCGATAGGGACCAGCATGGTCGCATACGACCACGATTCCGACGACTTCAGGGAGAGCATAGCCCCTGCGCGCACCTTCGCCCTCGCCTCCGAGGTGGACCGGCTGCTCTCCCAGGGGCTGGCCGCCGGGGGCAGCCTGGACAACGCGATAGTCGTGGAGGAGGACTCGGTCCGGGCGTCGGGAGGGCTTCGCTTCCCGGACGAGTTCGCTAGGCACAAGATACTCGACCTGATGGGGGATCTCTACCTGCTGGGTGCGCCTCTCAACGCCGGGATTACGGCCGTCAGGGCCGGACACGCCATGCACTGCAGGCTCGTTGAGCGCCTGAGAGAAAAGAAAGGAGTCTGACCATGTTCGACATCTACAAGATTATGAAGTGCTTGCCCCATCGCTATCCCTTCCTGCTGGTGGACCGCATACTGGAGATCGACGAGGAGCACGCCGTGGGGCTGAAGAACGTCACCTACAACGAGCCCTTCTTCCAGGGGCACTTCCCGCAGGAGCCGATAATGCCCGGGGTACTGGTGCTTGAGGCAATGGGGCAGGTGGCGGCGATGATGCTCTCCTCCAGGCCGGGAAAAGAGAGTTTGATAACATTCCTGACCGGGGTTGAGAGGGCGAAGTTCCGCAGGCCGGTCAGGCCGGGGGATCAGCTGGTGACCACCGCCGAGCTGAAGAGGCTTCGAAAGAACGCGGGGAAGGTGCGCACTGTCGGCAGGGTCGACGGGGAAGTGGCGGCGGAGGCGGAGTTCAGCTTCCTGGCGGCGCCCACCCTGGTCGAGGACGGAGAGAAGGCGGACGGCTAGATGCCCCGCATTCACCCGACTGCCATAGTCTCGCCCATGGCGGAGCTGGCCGACGACACGGTGGTGGGCCCATTCTGCGTCGTGCGCGACTGTGTCCGCATCGGCGCGGGGACGGAGCTCTCCTGCTTCGTCACGGTGCAGGACTACGTAGAGATAGGGGAGAAGTGCCGGATCGAGCAGCACGTCGTCCTGGGCGGCGAGCCGCAGGACCTCTCCTTCAGGGGGGAGGAGTCCTGGGTCAGGATAGGAAACTCGGTCATCCTGCGGGAGCACGTCACGATCCACCGGGCCACCGGCTCGTGCGAGAGCACGATCGTGGGGGACGGGTCGTTCCTGATGGAGGGGGTGCACATAGGGCACAACGCGGTCGTCGGCAAGAGGGTCACGATGGCGAACAAGTCCGCCCTGTCCGGCTTCTCGGCGATCGGGGACGACGCGGTGATAGGCGGCATGGCGGGGCTGCACCAGTTTGTGCGGGTGGGGGCGCTCTGCATGGTGGGCGGGCTGTCCAAGGTGGTCAAGGACGTGCCACCCTACCTGACCTGCGACGGAAGGCCCGCGACCATCTACGGCCTGAACAGGGTCGGGATGAAGAGAGCGGGCATGGACTCCGCCTCTCGCACCCTGGTAAAGTCGATCTACGACGAGCTCTTCCGGGGCGGGCTGCCCCTAAGGGCCGCGCTGGAGCGGCTGGCCGAGTCCGAGAGGGGTGACACGCCCGAGGCGCGCGAGATACTCTCCTTCTGCGCCCCGTCCAAGAGGGGGGTCGCACCGTGGACTAAGGGGAGGTCGCACAGGAGGGGCGATGAGGAGGATTAGGCTGCTGGCGCTGGACGTGGACGGCACCCTGACGAACGGCAGGATCTACCTCGACGGCGCGGGGGGCGAGTTCAAGGCCTTCCACGTGCACGACGGCATGGGGATAGCGATGCTTCGCAGGGCCGGGATCCGGGTCGCCCTGATAAGCGGAAGGCGCTCCGACGCGACCGAGCGCAGGGCGGAGGAGCTGGAAATCGACCTGCTGTACAATGGCGTGCGGGAGAAGCTACCCGTGCTGCTCGGGCTGATGGACGAGCTCGGCATATCTCCGGACGAGGCAGCCTACATGGGGGACGACGTGAACGATGTTGAGTGTCTTCGTTCGGTCGGAACGTCCTTCGCCCCCTGCGACGCGGTGCGCGAGGCCAAAGAGGCGGCAAGCACCGTCACGGCGGCTTGCGGCGGGGAGGGAGCGGTGCGCGAGGCTGCGGAGCTGATACTGGCGATGAACGGCGCGCCGGGGGACTGACGTTGAAGTCGCGGCCCGGAGTTCGCATACTCGACAGGTTCATACTCAAGGAGCTGTCCGGCGCCTTCATGTTCGGCGTGGCCTCCTTCACTATGGTCTTCGTCGCGGGCGACCTGCTCTTCCAGGCCGCGAACCTGATCATCGAGCAGGGGGTGAGCGTGGGCGTGGTGGTCCGCCTCATCCTCTACCGCCTTCCCGAGGTCGTCATACTCACCCTCCCGATGGGCGCCCTTCTCTCCTCCCTGCTGACCTTCAGCAGGCTTTCGGCCAACAGCGAGCTGGTGGCGCTCAAGTCCGCAGGGGTCCCCTTTCACAGGATACTCCGCCCTGTCTTCGTGGCCTCGGTGCTGGTCAGCATTGTGGCGACCATCTCCGCGGAGACATTGGTCCCCTTCGCCAACGGAGCGGCGGAGAACCTGTTGAAGTACGAGGTGCTGCGCGAGAAGCCCGCCCTGCTGAAGGAGAAGGTCTTCCTCAGGGACGAGAGGGACGGGATGCTCAGCCGGGTGATCTACCTCGGCGAGCTGAACGCCAGGGAGGGGCTGATGAGGGAGATAGTCATACAGGAGTTCGAGGAGGGGCGGCTGCACAGGATCTCCCTGGCGGACGAGGGGGCGTGGAAGGGCGGCGAGTGGTGGATAGACAACGGCCAGGTGTTCGAGGTGACCAGGACGGGCAGGGTGCAGTCCCTCTTCACCTTCGACAGGCAGAAGCTGCACCTCGACCTCAGCCCGAGGCAGATTGAGCAGGCCTCAAGGAGCCCGTCCGAGATGAGCTCGCTGGAGCTGCTGGAGCAGATCGCCCTGCTGGAGCAGCAGGGGCAGTCGCTCGCTCCTCTCAGGGTCATGTTCCACCTGAGGCTGGCGCTGCCATGGGCTTGCGTCGTGCTCGCGGTGCTGGGGTCGGCGCTCGGAGTGCGATCGACCCGCTCCGGGCCGGGCTTCGGCTTCGGGCTGAGCGTGCTGATAGTCTTCGCCTACTACCTGGTCATGTCCTTCTGCCGCGCCCTGGGCGAGGCGGGCAATCTGCCCGCGGTCATAGCCGCGTGGTTCCCGAACGTCTGCTTCCTGCTGGTGGGAGGCTGGTTCGCCAGGAGGGCGAACTGACGAAAGCCTGAAAGGATTTGAGACGATGCGACCTACGAGTATCGACATTGACGGGCTGCGCCCGGCGATGATAGCCGGAGGGGGGGACCTCCCTCTGCTTATAGCGGCGCAGGCGTCGCGGCTGGGGCTTCCGCTGCTCGTCTACTGCGCGGGTGAGACGGTGCTCTTCTCCTCCATCGATGGGGTGGAGGCCGTGCCTCTGCCCGACGGGCTGAACCTTCGCGCGACCGTGGAGGACATGGCCAGGAGGGGGACCAACGCCGTGGTGATGGCGGGGATGATCCCTAAGAGTTTGATCTACGGGCCTGTCGACGACCCGGAGACGAGGAGGCTGATCGATGGGGCGGAGAACGACGACCACGGCCTGCTGGGGAGGATAGTCGCGGCCTTCGAGGCTGCGGGGCTGAGGGTGCTGCCCTACGCGGCGCTCCTTGGTGACTCCCTGGCGCCCGGGGGGGAGATAGCGGGGAGGGCGCCAACGGAGGAGGAGCTGGCGGACGTGGAACTGGGGCGCAGGGTGCTCTCCGTGACTCTGCCCCTCTCGTTCGGGCAGGGGGTGGTGGTCGCTCGCGGGGCCGTCGTCGCGGTCGAGGCGATGGAGGGCACGGACGAGATGATCCGCAGGGCGGGCGAGCTGCTGGCGGAGAGGGGCGTCAGCGGAACCCTGGTGAAGATGATGCGCCCCGACCAGGACGTGCGCTTCGACGTGCCGGTCGTCGGGGTCGATACCCTCAGAAATATGAAGAGCGCGGGGCTGATCTGCCTCGCCATCGAGGCTGGAAGGACCCTGATGATCAACGCCGACAGGTTCGTGGAGCTGGCAGGGCCGCTCGGGATCTCCGTGCTGGGAATACGAGGGTCGGCTCCTCTGCTCGGGGGCGGCGACGCTTGAACCGAGCCCCGGGCGGGATCTTCATCGGCTGCGGAGAGGTCTCGGGCGACATGTACGCCGCCTCGCTGGCCCGTTCGCTGCGGGCGGCGGGGTACGACGGGCCTCTCTCCGGAATGGTCGGCGAGAGGGGAGCAGCCGCGGGAATCGAGTCTGTCCGAGACGCGAGCGAGCTGCACCTGATGGGTGTCGGCGAGGTGCTGCATGCGATTCCACGGCTGCTGCGCCTGCGGAGGGAGCTGACCGATTTCGTCACGAAAGGCGGCTTCGAGACGGTAGTCCTGGTAGACAGCCCGGACTTTCACCTCCCCCTGCTCTCGATGCTTCGCTCCCGCGGGTGGCGGGGCAGGGCCGTGTACGCCGTGCCGCCGACCGTGTGGGCGTGGAGGGGCGAAAGGGTCAAGGCTCTGGTTCGCGACGTGGACCTCTGCCTTCCGTTGTTCGGATTCGAGCACGACCATCTCGTCGAGAGGGGGGTCTCGTCGGCCTGGCTCGGTCACCCGCTGGTCGACGACTTCCCGGCCAACCCCGCGCCCCCGTCGGGCGACAGGATAGCTCTGCTGCCCGGCAGCCGCGGTTCGGAGGCGAGGGCGCTGCTCCCGGCACTCCGCGAATGCGCGCTGATGTTTCGGGCGGAGGGGCTTGTGCCGGTATTCTCAATCGCCCCGGGGATGTCCGAGGCGGCGAAGGAGTGGATGAGGGGCGAGCTTCGCGGCTTCGAGCTCTTCGAGGGGGGTGCGAGGGAGCTGCTGGGGTTGTGTGCCGCGGCTGCGGGGGCCAGCGGCACGGTGGCTGTCGAGGCGATGATGCTCGACCGGTTCATGGTCGTGATGTACAGGGCCGGGATCCTCACGTGGCTTGCCTGGAAGCTGCTCGGCAGGACGAAAAACGTCTCCATCCCCAATATCCTGGCGGGGCGGAACGTCTACCCGGAGCTTCTTCAATGGGACGCCACGGGGGAGAGGGCCTTTCGCGAGATTACGAGCTATCTGAAGGACGGTTCGCGGCGCGATCAAGTCCACGACGGGCTCGCCGCCGCCCGTGCGAGGATGGGCAAGGGCGGCGCATTGGACTTCTGGGCGAGGGAAGTGCTGTTGCCGGCCGGTGCGGAGGGGACGGGACGATGACTCGCCCAGGCGCGCGACGCGTCGTGCTGCTCGCGAACGGCCCGGGGGAGCTGTGGGGTTGGGTGCGCCCCCTCGCGGCGGAGCTGACCGGGCGAGGGTGGGACGTCTCTCTTAGGATTCTCCCGTGCCAGTTCGCCTCCGGCGAGGAGGCCTCGGTCGCCTCGTCCTTGCGCCTGTCGGACGTATCCGGCCCGGAGTCCGCTTTGTCCACAGCGCTTGCCCTGTCGAGGCGGGGGAAGGGCGAGCCGCCCGACGCGGTGATACAGCTCGGGGGCGACCTTATGTGGGGTAGGATGCTGGCCCGGTCGAGCCGAGCGCCCCTCTTCTGCTACACCTACGGGGCCAAGCGTGGCTTGAGCCGGTGCGCGGCGGTCTACACAGCCTTCCCCGCTATGGCGGAGTCGATAGAACGGCACGGGGCCGCGCCCGTTCTGGTCGGCGACCTGGCGGCCGAGGGCCTGGCTCGCCCGTCGAGGCGCGAGGGAGCGGGCGGACCGACCGTTGCCTTCTTCCCCGGCAGCAGGAGGGAGATCTTCAAGTACGCAGTCCCTCTGATGGAGAGGACGGCGGCGTCTCTCAAAGAGCTGATCCCTTCGCTCGATGCACGCATGGTTCTCTCGCCCTTCTCGGGGGACGAACCGAACGTCGAGGGCCTGGCCCCGGTGCGAGGGGGCGAGTCCGGCTCTCTTGACGGAGTCGACTTCGCTGTGACACAGCCGGGGACCAACACGCTGGAGCTGACTCACCTCTCGATACCCTTCCTTGTGGCCATTCCCTTCTCGTCGCTGCGCCACGCGCCCCTCTCCGGCCTTGCGGGACTGGTGTCGCGCCTGCCGGTCGCCGGCCTGCTGCTCAAGGAGGCGGCCCTGAGGGCGAAGGGGAAAAGGCTCGGCTTCACAGCGTGGCCTAATCGCCTCGCCGGTCGCCCGGTGGTGGACGAGATATCAGGCGACATAACGCCGGAGGACATAGCGCTTCGGGTCGCCGAGCACCTTCACGACGAAGCGCGAATGGCCCGCGCACGGGAGGAGCTGTCGCGGATCTCCGCGTCGGCCCCGAGCGGCGCTGCGGCCCGCATGGCGAATCAAATAGAGGGGGCCCTCTCGACATGACGGACAAGACACACACTGCCAAACCGCCCTACCTGAGACTGCTCTCCTGTGCGAAGCCCTACATGCGCAGGCTCCTGGCCGCTCTCGCCTGCATGTTCCTCGCGTCGGCGTGCAACATAGTGCCTCCGTGGCTGCTCAAGAACGTGGTGGACGACGTGCTGATAGCCAGGGACCTCGCCATGCTCAACACCCTGCCCTTTCTGCTGGTGGCTCTATTCGTCGGCAAGGGGCTGGCCTCTTACGGCCACCAGTACCTGATGAACTGGACTGGGCAGAGGGTGGTCATGGACCTGCGGATAAAACTTTACGACCACCTTCAGCGCATGTCGCTGAAGTACCTCTACGGAAAGCGCCTAGGCGAGCTGATGTCGAGAGTGACCAACGACGTCTCCATCCTACAGAACCTCGTCACGTCCGTGCTGGTCAACCTGGTGGTGCAGGCCGTCACCTTCGTCGGTATGGTGGCCTTCCTGCTGTACATCAACTGGAGGCTGTCGCTGGTGGCCTTCGCGGTTCTCCCCCTCACCGTGCTGATCCTCGATCGCGCGGGCAAGAAACTTCGCAGGGTCGGGCACGAGATACAGAGAGAGCTGGCCTCCCTCTCCGCGGTGGTGCAGGAGGCCTTCAGCGCGATACGGGTGGTCCGCTCCTTCGCCACGGAGGACCTCGAGCTGTCGCGGTTCGAGAGCAGCAACCGGGACAACTTCCGCGCGGTGATGCACGGAGTACAGGTCCAGTCCGCCCTCGCGGGGATAATTGAGGTCGTGCTCATAGCGGCGCTGGCGCTGATCCTCTGGCTCGGCGGCAGGAAGGTCGTGAGCGGGGAGCTGACGCCCGGCGAGCTGATAGCCTTCCTCGGCTACCTGGGATTCCTCGTGCAGCCGATAAGGGTGCTGACGTCGGTCACCGGCTCGCTGCAGATGGGGCTGGCCGCGGCCGACAGAATCTTCGGCGTGCTCGACTCGTCCGTGGACATAGCCTCCCCCGAGTCGCCCGCAAAGCTCGGACGAGTGGAGGGGCGAGTGACCTTCAGCGGCGTGTCGTTCTCCTACGTCGCGGGCAGCGAGGTGCTCAGCGGCATAGAGCTGGACGTCCGCCCCGGCGAAAGGGTCGCGATAGTGGGCCCTACCGGCTCCGGCAAGTCAACGCTCGCGGACCTGCTGCCCCGCTTCTACGACCCGGACGAGGGCGCCGTGATGATCGACGGGCACGACGTGCGGACGCTCGACCTGGCCGAGCTGCGCAGGCAGATAGGCATAGTGCACCAGGAGTCGATACTGCTGAAGGGCACGATAGGATTCAACATCTCCTACGGACTGCCCGGCCTCTCGCTTGCGGAGATAGAGAGGGCGGCGGAGATCGCGGGGATACGGCCCTTCATCGAGTCGCTCCCGGACGGGTACGACACCGAGGTCGGCGAGAGGGGAGTGACCCTCAGCGGCGGGCAGAGGCAGAGGATAGCGATAGCCAGGGCGGTGGTCAGGAACCCGCGGATACTGATCCTGGACGAGGCCACATCGTCGCTGGACTCGGAGGTGGAGCGCCAGGTGCAGGAGGCTATGAACAAGGCTATGGCCGGGCGAACGTCGCTGGTGATAGCCCACAGACTCTCTACCGTCATGGGCGCGGACAGGATCGTGGTGCTCGACGAGGGGCGGATAGTCGAGCAGGGGACGCACGGGGAGCTGCTGTCCCTGGGCGGGCTCTACCGCAGGTTGTACACCTACGGGAGGGAGGCGGGCTCATGAGGACGCCGGGCGAGGGGACCAGAGATCGGTCGCAGGGGTTTGGCAGGCTGCGCACCCCGGTGCGCTCCGCGCTCGGCAGCTACCTCTCTTTCGCGCGCGGCGAGACGCGCTTCTCCCCCTGGGCTCTGGTATATCCGTTCGGGCTGATAGCGAGGTTCGTCGTAGCTGCCAGGAACTTCGCGTTCGACCACGGGCTCGCCCGCTCGGAGGAGCCGCCCATCCCGGTGGTGAGCGTCGGCAACATAACCCTCGGCGGCACCAACAAGACCCCGTTCGTCGAGATGCTCTGCCGCATCCTCCAGTCGGCGGGGGTCTCGCCCGGCATAATCAGCAGGGGGTACGGAGGACGGACGGTCGACCCGGTCGTCATCACGGCCGACTCGATGGAGGGCGAAAGCCCGGACCGGCTGCGCGACCTGGTCGGCGACGAGCCCCTCCTGCTGGCTTCGAGGCTTCCCGGCGTCCCGGTGGCTGTCTCCAAGGACCGGCTCAGGGATGTGGACGTGCTCTCCGAGAGGGATATAGAGCTGATAGTCGCGGACGACGCCTTTCAGCACAGGCGAATGGGGCGGGACGCGGACATTGTGCTTGTGGACGCATGCTGCCCCTTCGGCAACGGGTGGATCGTCCCGGCCGGCATCCTGAGGGAGTCGCCGGACGTGCTCTCCCGTGCGTCCGCGGTCGTGATCACCAAGTCCGAGCAGGTCTCGGCGGAGAGCCTTGAGAAATTGGTGGACGAGCTGACGAGGCACGTCCCGAGGGATAGGCTCTTCTTCTCCCGAATCTCGCTGCACGAGTGGCGGCTGTGGAACGGCGGCTGGCGGGGTACGGCCTCCGGTCGTCCGGAATCGGCCCTGATCTTCTCGGCCATAGGCAGCCCGGAGAGCTTCCGCAGGTCCCTGCTGGCCGAGGGGGTGGAGATACTCAGGGAGCACCGGTTCAAGGATCACTACCGCTACCGGGTCGAGGACATGAGGGCCCTGGAGGCCTCGATGGCGGAGTGCGGCGCCCCCTGCATGATCTGCACGGAGAAGGACGTCTACAATATGCCTCACGACTGGAACGCCTCGCGGGACATCCTGGTGCCCTTCATATCGACCGTGCTGGACGACGAGGAGCGCTTCAGGTCCTGCCTGCTCGATTCGCTTCGCCCGAGGATGGTCGTCGCGTCCAACGGCTACGGGGAGGACTCGATGGGGGTGCTGCTTGCGAGGAAGCTCTCCGAGAGATTCCCGTCCGCGCTGGTCTCCGCCTTCCCAATAGTCGGCAGGGGGGAGCACTACAGCAAGGAGGGCATCCCGATAGACTCGACCCCTTCGGACTCGCCAAGCGACGGGGTGATCAAGTACCGGCTGGTGGACCTGTGGAGGGACCTGCGCGCGGGGCTGCTGAAGTCGATCGCCATGCAGATGGGCGCCTGGAGGAAGCTGCGGGGGCGCATCAGGACCCCTCTGTGCGTGGGGGACGTCTACCTGCTGCTGCACACCCTCTGGGGGCAGGGGCAGCTGCCGGTGCTGGTGGCGACCGCCAAGACCGTCTACCTGAGCGGGCACTGGAGGCTGGAGCGCTTCATACTGAAGCACCGGAGCCGCATGGCCTGGACCCGCGACCGCGACACGGCCGAGGAGCTGCGGAGGTCGGGGGCGCAGGCGCGCTTCGACGGCAACCCGATAATGGACATAACGTGTGATAATACTATCGAGCCGGTCCCGTGGGGTGCGGACGATCTGCCCCGCATACTGCTGCTGCCCGGCAGCAGGCGCAGGGCCTACGACGACCTACGCCTGCTTCTGAGGGCGGTGGAGAGGGTGCAGGAGGCCCTGCTTACGACCGGAGGCGCGTCGTACATGATGGTGGTCGCGCCGACCCTTGACACGGACAGGCTGCTGCAGGCTTGCGAGGAGGCCCGCTCGGCCGACGGCACGGCCTGGATGCCGGTTCGCGGCTCCGACACGAACGGACTCAGGGTGAGCAAGAACGGCTGCGAGATAAGCTTCTTCTTCGGGCCGCTGCCGGCGGTGGCGGGCAGGGCTCACGTGCTGATAGGCCTCGGCGGCACGGCCAACCAGGTGTGCGCCGGGATGGGCGTGCCGGTGGTCTCCATAGAGGAGAAGGGCAAGTTCGTGCAGAAGAAGCTGCTGGGCGACTCGGAGATACTGGTGCCGCAGGACCCTCAGGCGCTCGCGGACGCGGCGGTCGAGATCATCGGGGACGACGAACTGCGCAGGCGGATGTCGGAGGAGGGGGTCTCGCGGCTGGGAGGGCCCGGCGCGCTGGACAGGGTGGCCGACTACGCCGCGACCCGCATGGGGTGGGGTCTGAGAGTAAGGCTGTACGACACTCTGGCGGCCCGGTGGAAGTGAACTATCAGAAAGTCAGGAGATGATGCGGCGTGATGTCGTCGTGCGCACCGGAGGCCGTCCGTATAAGGGACGACTCCCCCGAGTGCAGGTGGGACTTTTCAATAGGAGAGGGAAGGCTCGCGCTGATCGCGGGGCCCTGCTCGCTCGAGAGCCGGGAGCTGGGGCTGGAGATCGCCGGGACGGTACGCGACATCTGCCGCGAGCTGGGCATAAACTACATCTTCAAGGCATCCTTCGACAAGGCCAACCGGACGTCCCTATCCAGCTTTCGCGGCCCGGGGCTGGAGGAGGGGCTGGAGCAGCTGGCGCGGATCAGGGATGAGGCTGGCGTTCCGGTGCTGACGGACATTCACGAGTCGTGGCAGGCGGAACCCGCCGCCGAGGCGGTGGACGTGTTGCAGATTCCGGCGTTTCTATGCCGCCAGACCGACCTGCTGCTCGCCGCGTCCGCGACCGGAAGGCCGTTGAACGTCAAGAAGGCGCAGTTCCTCTCGCCGGACGATATGAGGCACGTGGTGGAAAAGTGCCGCTCCGGCGGGGCCTCCGGGCTGATGCTCTGCGAGAGGGGGACCTTCATGGGCTACGGGCGGCTTGTGGTGGACATGACCTCCCTGCCGATAATGAGGTCGCTCGGCTGCCCCGTGGTCTTCGACGCGACGCACAGCGTGCAGGCCCCCGGCGCGGCGGGCGGGGCATCCGGAGGGGACAGGCGGCTGGTGCAGTCGCTTGCCAGAAGCGCGGTGGCCTCCGGGGTGGACGCGGTATTCCTGGAGACTCACCCCTTCCCCGAGAGGGCGCTGAGCGACGGGCCGAACCTCGTACCCCTGCACAGGATGCGCTTCCTGCTGGAGCAGTTGGTGGAGCTGCACGACCTCGTCGCCTCCCGGCTCGGGTACTCCTCGCTCGAATGGGCCGAGGAGGGAGGGGCGAGATGACCGTTCTCAGCCTCCCCTGGGAGAGAGAGGGGAACGACCTGACAGACCGCGAGCTGCTGGAGGCCGGGAGGTCGATACTGGCGGCCGAGGCGGCGGAGCTGGACAGGGCGGCCAAACGAATCGGCCCGGAGCTGGCGGAGGCGGCCCGGATCGTATTCTCCTGCTCGGGCAGGCTGGTGACGGTCGGCATGGGGAAGTCCGGCATCATCGGGCGAAAGATCGCGGCCACCCTCGCATCTCTGGGAACTCCCTCCTTCTTCCTTCACGCGGCGGAGGGGGCGCATGGCGACCTGGGGATGGTCACGCGGGACGACGCGGCACTCTTCATCAGCAACAGCGGGACCACCGCCGAGGTGGTGTCGCTGTTGCCGCACTTCAAGCGGCTCGGCGCGCCGATAATCGCCGTCACCGGGGGGCTGGACTCGCCCCTGGCGAGGAACGCCGACGTGGTGCTCGACTCGTCCGTGCGATCGGAGGCGGGGGCGTGCGCTCCGAACGGCGAGGGGAGCGAGGGCGCGCTGAACCTGGCGCCCCTGTGCAGCACCACCCTTCAGCTGGCGCTGGGCGATGCTCTGGCCGGGATGGTCACGCTTCTGCGCGGGCTCAGGGCCGAGGATTTCGCCCTCTTTCACCCGGGCGGAGCGCTCGGGCGAAGGCTTCTGACCAGGGTGCGAGACGTGATGGGGGCCGGGGCCAAGCTGCCGGTGGTGACGGAGGACGTGGCTGTCAGCGACGCACTGTTCGAGATGACCAGCAAGGGTTACGGCGCTACCGTGATAGTCGACGGAGAGGGACTGATAGCCGGCATCTTCACGGACGGCGACCTCAGGCGGCTTATAGGCGCGCGCGGCGTGGAGTGCCTCTCCCTGCCGGTCGGCACTGTGATGACGAGAAACCCGTCGGAGATACACCCGGACAAACTCGCTGTCGAGGCGGTGCGGGTGATGGAGCAGAGGGAGATCTCGGCGATAATAGTCGCCGACGAAGGCCGGCCGGTGGGAATGGTGCACCTGCACGAGCTGCTCCAGGCGGGGGTGGCCTGATCTGCGCTCCGTCGCCGCCTCTCTGTACGGTGCCCTGACGTCCGCCGCCTACCCGGTTCTCTACCCGTGGCTGTCGCGCAGGTACCGGGAGGGGCTGAACGAGCGCAGGGGGCTGTACGAGGGTCCCATACCCCGCGACTCGCTGTGGATTCACGCCGTGTCGGTCGGGGAGGCCCAGTCGGCCTGGCCGCTGATGGCGGAGCTGCGAGCACTTGAGGAAGGCGCGCCCTCCGTGCTGCTCTCCACCACGACGCGCACTGGAAGGGAGATGGCCCTCGGACTGGCGCGCGAGCTGTTCGACCGGCACATCTACTACCCGTGGGACGTGCCGAAGGTGGTCTCTCGTTCGCTCGACGCGGTTCGTCCCTCCGCCTACGCCGTCATGGAGACGGAGATATGGCCCAACATGCTCTTCGCACTGGCGCGCAGGGGGATCCCCGCCTTCCTGGTGAACGGCAGGATCTCCGACCGGTCGGCGAAGGCCCGTCGTTCGGCTTTCTGGGGCGAGGTGTACGGCTGCTTCAGCCGCCTGATGGTGCGGTCTGAGTCCGACCGGGACGTTCTCCTCGCTCTCGGGGTCGAGGGGGGCAGGATAGTCGTCACGGGTGACTGCAAGGTGGACGCGCTTCTTATGCGCCGCCGCTGCGTCGACCAGGAGAGGGCTCGCGACATGCTCTTCGGACCCGGAGAGGGACGCGACGGCAGGCCTCTCTTCCTTGCCGGCAGCACCCACGAGGGGGAGGAGGAGGCCGCGCTGGAGGCTTTCAACATCGTGCGCCGCTCTCTGCCGGATGCCAGGCTGGTGCTCGCCCCCAGGCACCCGGAGCGAGCAGGGGGAGTGCTTGAGCTGGCGAACGCCTGCGCGGAGTCCCTCCTCCTGTCGTCCCCGGCGCCGAGGATCGGCGATATAATAGTCGTGGACAGGATAGGCGTGCTCTTCGACCTGTACTCGGTCGCGGACGCCGCCTTCATCGGCGGCAGCCTCGTGGACAGGGGAGGGCAGAACATCATGGAGCCCGCGGCGTTCGGGACGCCCCTGTGCCACGGCCCCTTCATGAGGGACTTCACCGAGGCGGCGTTCGGTCTGGGCGAGCTGCGTGTTGCGAGATCGGTCGAGTGCGCGGGCGACATCGCCGACCACTGGGAGGCGAGCCTGAGGCCGGATTTCCGGGACGAGGCGAGGGAAGGAGCGGCCAGGTTCTTCCGCGCGGCGGGGGGCGCCGCCAGACGGTCCGCGGAGGAGATAATCGGGGTGATGGGAAGATGAAGGTCAACGAGGCTCTGTTGAACGACTTCTACGACGGACTCGACGAACGGTCGAGGGCAGCGCTGGATGCGGCGACCGAGAGGGTGATCGAGGTCAAGAGGCGCGGCGGCACGGTCGTGGTGGCCACCGGGAGTGGCCCCAACATCCACGAGGGGGTCACGACCCTGATCGCGGAGCTGATGCACAAGGGCATAATCGACGGTGTGACCACCAGCTCTGCGGTGGTGGGGCACGAGATGGCCGGGGCGCTCGACCTGGTGAAGATCTGCAAAGCGTCCGAGCTTGGCTTCGACGAGAGGTACATCCCGCGCGGCGGGGCCTTTGAGTTCACTCAGCTGGACGAGGCGGGGCTTCGGAGGCTGAGAGGCGAGATGGTGCTGGACGAGGAGCTGATGGCCAGGGGGGAGAGGGCCGAGGGGCGGCTGGTTATCAAGGCCGCGGGCAACATGGCCTACCCGATGGGACTGCGCACCGAGAATCTGGGCGACGAAATCCTGGTTCTCGCCAGGGCGCTGGGGCTGCCCTTCGAGACCGTGGCGGGATGGGGTGCGGACAGGCGCACCATGATCGGCGCCGGGGCCGAGCTGGGGCTGCCGGTGCTGGTGAGCATCCCGCAGATGGTCGGCAGCGGGCATGTCGGCATGGCGATAGGGGACAGCATCTCGATCTTCGAGAGGTCGGCGCGCATAGCGGCGATGCTGGCCTCCGCGGACGTGATCATCGAGTCCGCCGTCGCCCTGACGCAGGAGATACACGACGGCCCGTTCGAGTGCTACACGGGGCACGGCATCTGGTCCTGGTGGAAGGGGCTGCCGGTCTTCTCCCTTCGCGGGAAGACATTGGTGCGCATCGACCTCGACGAGAATCTGCGCAGGGCGAGGGACCTGGAGCTGGAGAGCTCGCTGGTCCAGCAGGCGATAGACAAGGGGTTGCCGAAGACGAAGCTCTCGAAGATCCCCTTCAGGATGGAGATGTCCGCGTTCGCCCGCCTCGAGGACGCCATCCCCGTGATAGGCGACATAGGGCAGGCCTGGCCGGTGATGGCGTGGAGGGTGGCCAAGGCGCTCGGACGCAAGCTGGATTTCATGAGCTACGCCCAGCAGACTCCCGAGGGGAAGGCCATGCGCGACTGGATCGTGAAGGAGATAGAGCCTCTCGACAGGGAGAGGATGCACGCCCGCGCACGTGCAGTTCGCCTCTCGGCAGCGCCCGCTCAGGAAGGAGAAAAGGCATGAGGATACTTGGGGTCATCCCTGCGAGATACGCGTCCACCCGGCTTCCGGCCAAGCCGCTGGCCGACGTCTGCGGCAAGACGCTCGTCCAGAGGGTCTACGAGAGGGCGAGCGAGTCCGGCGTGCTGGACAGGCTGGTGGTCGCGACGGACGACGAGCGGATAATGGAGGCCGTAAGGGGCTTCGGCGGAGAGGCGGTTCTCACCTCGCCCGACCACCCGGACGGCACCAGCCGCGTCGCGGAGGCAGTCCGGCCGTTCGATTGCGACATAGTGCTGAACATCCAGGGGGACGAGCCGCTTCTCGATCCCGTCATGGTTGAAGAGGCGGCGAACCTTCTCGTCGAGGACGAGACGGCGCTGTCGGCGACCCTGTGTTCGCCCCTCTCCAACCAAGCGCTGCTGGACGACCCCTCTGCGGTGAAGGTCGTGCGCGACCTGCGGGGCTTCGCCCTTTACTTCAGCCGCAGCCTCATCCCCTTCGTCCGAGTGTCCGAGGGAGCGCCTCCCGTGTACGAGCACATAGGCATATACTCGTTCAGAAGGGATTTCCTCTACCGCTTCGTCTCCCTGCCGCCCACGCCTCTGTCGCGCGCAGAATCGCTGGAGCAGCTCAAGATACTGGAGCACGGCTACAACATGAAGGTCGGAGTCACCTGCGGCGCGAAGCTTGGCCCCAGCGTGGACACGCCCGAGGACCTAGAGGAGGTGCGCCGCATCATCCGCGGGGCGGGATTCAACACCCCCTGAGCGGACGAGCGGGGCCGATGCCGACCGAGCGCATCACAAGACGAGACACGGCGCTCTCCGGACCGTCGTTGATCTTCATAATGAGCGACCTGATCCGCGGTCATATTTCGCAGAGCCGCGGTCTTTCCGGGTGGCTGTCGCGCTTTACGGGGGCCGACGTCGTGGAGATGGACGTCCCCGCGATCGAGGGCAAAAGGCGGGTGGAGCTGCTGAAGATCAAGGGGCGCAGGCTGCCCGCGATGAAGTCGCTGGACCTGCTTGCGTGGCTGGACGAGACGGGCGGCGCTCCTCTCTTCGAGACCGCGAGGAGGGAGCTGGCCTCGCGCGGGCTTTCCGGGGACGGCGCCCTGTTCGTGGCGGCGGGAAGCTCGGCCGCGCCCTTCGCTCTCGCCTTATCCAGGATAGTCCGAGGGAGGTCGTGCGTCCTGATGACCCCGTCGGCCATCCCTCCCTCGTCGTTCGACTTCGCCGTGGTCCCCTGGCACGATCACCCTCGCCCCGAGCTGAACGTCCTGACCACGTTGGGGGCGCCCAACGCCATCTTCCCCGACGAGCTCGAGAGGCGCGGGTGGGAGCTGGCGGAGCTATATCCGCCATTCGAGGGCTCGAAGGGCACGTGGGGACTGATGATAGGCGGTGACGACGTCAACTACGAGATCTCGGCCGAGTGGGTATCGTTCAACCTGCCTCCCGTACTTGCGGCGGCGGAGAGCATGGGGATCGACCTGTACATCACGACATCCAGGCGGACGTCGGCTGCGGCCTGCGAGGTGCTGGAGCTGCTGGTCCCCCTGTACTCCTCCGTGCGGATGCTGCTGATAGCCTCCAAGGACGAATTCAACCCAGTGCCGGGAATGCTCGGCCTCTGCTCGCGACTGTTCGTGACGGACGACTCCGTCTCGATGGTGTCGGAGGCGATCACCGCGGGCAGGGAGGTCTTCCTGATGAGGGCGGGCAGAAGGGGCGGAGCGCGCACCGTCCTGCAGGACGCGACCGCGTGGCTGGCGCGCAGGGGCTTGCTTCCGGGGAGGCTCCTCTGGGGCAAGCCGCGCTTCGACGCGCTGTTCGACCTGCTGAAGAGGCGCGGCCTGCTGAACGAGATGAGCGGCCGAGCGCTGAGAAGGCCGATGGACGAGGGTTCATCCCCCCACGCCGACGGCCCCGCCCTTAACGAGGCCCGCAGGGCGGCGGAGTGGATTTTGGAGAGGTGGGATTCCGAGCGGGGGAGGGAGTGAGGGGGTGAGTCAACACGACGGCCGGCCCTGCTGTCATCCCGAGCGTGGCGAGGGATCTCGCCCTTTTGCATCGCACCTCGGGACGGTGGTCTTTATCGGCTTGCCGGAGTGAAAAGAGGCTGGAATATGACCGACTTGCGTTCTCCGCTGCTCTCCGTGGCGGTGTATACTTACAACCAGGAAAAGTTGGCGACCGAGACGTTGGACAGCCTGCTGGCGGACGACGCCCTGTTTGCCCTTCCCGGCGGAGTCGAGCTGGTCGTGTCGGACGACTGCTCGACCGACGGCACGGTGCGAGCGGTTTCGTCTTGGATGGAACGGCGCGGAGGCTCGTTCTTCTCCTGCAGGCTGCTGACGGGCGAGAGAAACGAGGGCCCGGTGCGCAACTACACGAGGGCGGTCCGTGCCTGCGATGGCGAGATAGTCAAGCCGCTCGCGGGCGACGACCTCTTCTGCCCGCAGGGGCTGCGCGACTCGGTGCTGGAGATGGCGGGGTCGCCCGACGTTTCTGTGGCCTTCGGCAGGATAGCCCCTTTTAGAGAGGGTGTTGACTCGGCCTCGAAGGGCTGGTCCGCCGAACAGAGGCGATTCTTCGCCGAGGACGCGCGGGGGCAGTTTAAGACACTGATCTCCTGCGACCCTCTGCCCGCGCCGGGAGTCCTGTTCAGGCGAACCCTGTTCGAGGAGCTTCGCCTGTGGGATCACGGCTTCTTCTGGATGGAGGACTGGCCTTTTTGGCTGCTGGCGACTGCCGCCGGACATCGCATTGTCGGGCTTGACCGGACCGTCGTGCGCTACCGAATTCACGCCGGGTCGCTAAGTCAGAGGATGAACGCCCCCGGCAGGGAGAGGGTTCGGCGAGGCATGAGCGCGGACCGGCGGCTGATGTACGACAGGATAGTTCTGCCGCGGATGATGGAGCTGCCGCCCGCGTTGCGTCACCATGCTCGCTTGAGGCGTTTCTTCTTCGCGTGGCTGGAGAGGACTCGGTACCCGGCTCTGGTACACTGGGCGAGGGAGCTGTCGCTCCTTATCGACCCTTACAGGATGGGGCTCAAGCTGAAGGGGCTTTTGAACCGGAATGATCGACCGGCAGGCATTGAAGGGGGGCGTGGACGTGAGGTTGTTTGAGTTTCCGGTCCGCAGGACGGACGACCCGGATGAGGGGCGGCTTCAGTTCATAGAGGCGGAGAGGCACGTTCCCTTCCCGGTCAGGCGGGTCTACTTCTCGACGGGAGCGCGCGCGGGTTGCGTTAGAGGCAAGCACGCCCACAGGGCGCTCGAGCAGGTTCTGATCTGCGTTCACGGCGAGATAAGAGTGATGCTGGAGGAGGGGGGGGAGAGGTCGACCTGTGTCCTTGACGACCCGGCGGTCGGGCTCTTCGTCGGGCCGATGACCTGGCACACGATGACCTGGATGAAGGACGACAGCGTGCTGCTGGTGCTCGCCTCCGACTACTACGACGAGGCGGACTACATCCGGGACTACGACGAGTTCCTGCGTATCTCCGGGAGTGCGCCATGAGGATCCCTTTCAACGTCCTGAAGCCCGCATTCGAGGCGCACGCGGCGGAGTACGAGGCGGCTGCGCTGCGCGTGCTGCGTTCCGGCTGGTATGTGCTGGGCGAGGAGGTCGAGGCGTTCGAGCGGGAGTTCGCAGGTTACACTGGCGCGTCCCGTTGCGTGGGCGTGAACTCCGGTCTGGACGCCCTGACGCTCGCGGTGAGGGTGCTCGGCATAGGCCCGGGCGACGAGGTGATAGTGCAGGCCAACGCCTACATAGCCACCCTGCTGTCCATAACGGCCAACGGGGCGACCCCCGTCCTGGTGGAGCCGGACGAGTACCACGGGCTGGACGTCGAGCTCGCGGAGGCAGCGGTCACAGGCCGAACCAGGGCGCTGATGCCGGTGCACCTGTACGGCCAGCCGTGCGACATGGACGGCATCATGAAGATCGCAAAGCGCCACGGGCTGGCAGTGATAGAGGACTGCGCGCAGAGTCACGGGGCCGTGTGGAGAGGCAGGAGGACAGGCTCGCTAGGGACGATAGGATGCTTCAGCTTCTTCCCGACCAAGAACCTCGGGGCCTTCGGCGACGCGGGGGCGGTTGCGACGGACGACGAGGCCCTCGCGGACAGGATAAGGGTGCTGAGGAACTACGGTTCCAGGGAGAAGTACGTCAACGAGGTGGAGGGTGTGAACTCCCGCCTGGACGAGATGCAGGCAGCGCTGCTTCGGGTGAGGCTGAAATATCTGGAAGAGATAACGGCGGAGCGCCGGATGGCCGCGAGTCTCTACACGGACCTGCTGCGCGACTCGCCCGTCCGGACTCCCGGCATCAGGCCGGGGGGGACGCACGTATTCCACCTTTACGTGGTCGAATGCGAGCACAGGGACGCCATGAGAGAGCACCTCTCATCACTCGGGATCGGAACCGCGATACACTACCCGGTGCCGCCGCACCTCTCGGGGGCGTACAAAAGCCTTGGGCACGGAAGAGGAGGCTTCCCCGCGGCGGAACGGCTCGCCGACAGGGTGCTGAGCCTGCCCCTGTACGCCGGGATAGGTCGGGCCGAGATCGGCGCTGTTTGCGACGCCATCGGCTCTTTCAGGCCATGAGCGCCTCCCCGTTGCTTGTGGTGCGCCGCCACATCACCAAGTTCCTCCGCAGCCTCCGAGGCCGTATCAACCTCTTGAGGGCCCGCCTTGGCGCTTGGTGGGAGGGGACGGACCTGTCCGTCGGGAAGGGCGTGCGCTTCTACCAGAGGACGATCGTCAGCGGGGAGGGAGCCGTCAGGATAGGCGGCAGATCGACCCTGGGCTACCCGATAGGCGGCGGCTTCCACTCGTCCTGTTGCGAACTTCAGGCGCGCTACCCCGGGGCGAGGATAACCCTGGGGGATTACGTCGCCGTCAACAACGGTCTGCTGATCATATCGGCGGAGAGGGTCGATATCGGTGACGGATGCCTGATCGGCGGGGGCGTCCAGATACTGGACTTCGACGCCCACGGTATCGCGCCTGGCGAGCGCAGGGCCAGCATCGGCCGGGTAGCCCCGGTGACACTGGGTAAGAACGTGTGGGTAGGCAACGGCGCGATCATCCTTAAGGGGACCGGGATAGGCGATGACTCGATAGTCGCCGCCGGGTCGGTGGTCGCGGGTGGCGACTTCCCGGGCGGCGTGATAATAGCGGGCAACCCGGCTCGCGTCGTGGCGGAGCTGGAACGGTCGGACGGAAGGGAGGCGTGACTATCCCTTTGAAGGTCGTGCAGATTCTTCCGGAGCTTGACGAGGGCGGCGTGGAGAGGCACGTGCTCTGGCTCGCCAACGGACTGGAGGAGAGAGGGCACGGGGTGACCGTGGTCTCGGCCGGGGGGAGGCTGGAGGCCGAGCTGACCGGAGCGGAGCATGTCCGGCTGCCGGTCCACCTGAAGAACCCGGCGACCGCGGCCTGGGCGGCGGCCCGGATCGCGCGCCTGGCCGTCAAGCGCAACATTCAAGTCCTGCATGCCCACTCTCGGGTCCCGGCGTGGATCGCCTGGTGGGCGTCGCGGATTTCGGGCGTGCCCTGGGTGGTCACCTGCCACGCCTTCTACAGCAAAAACGCGGGGATCATCCCCTATCGGCGCGCACGCACCGTCATCTGCGTCAGCGAGGCGGTACGGGACTACTTCGCCGATCTGCTTCCGGGCGCGGATCTGCGAGTGATCTACAACGGCCTGCCCCCCTCCGGGCATCGGTGGACAAGGCCGAACGAGGCTCGGCTGCTGTTCATCGGCAGGCTCACCCCTCTGAAGGGGCTTGACACCGCGCTGGAGGCTCTTGCGCGGGTCGCGGGCGACTGGCGGCTGGACGTCGCGGGCGACGGCCCGCAGATGGAGGAGCTTCGTCGCACGGCCAACCGGCTGGGGATAGCGGACAGGGTGACCTTTCACGGACACGTGGACGACCCGGAGCTGTGGCTGAGCCGCTGCTCCTGCCTGCTCTTCCCATCTCGGCAGGAGGGGATGGGGCAGGTGCTGATGAGGGCCGTGCGGATGGGGGTTCCGGTGCTGGCGTCGGACATACCTGCGGTTCGCGAGCTCGCCCTGTCGCCCGAGGGCCTGACCCCGCCGGGCGACGTCGAGGCGTGGCGCTCGGCCATCGCGAGATTTCTGGAGAATGGAGAATCGGTCGCTCGTTTCGACGCGCGAAGGATCCCGACGATCGAGGAGATGACCGATGCGCTGCTGGACGTGTACGGCGAGGCGGCCCGGCGGCAGGGGGTCCTGTCCTGTCGTCGGTGACAACGGGAGGTGTCGACCAAGTGACGGAATTACGTAAAAAGCCGCGAACACAGAACAGCGGGGCGGGTCTCTTCCTTCGGGCCTTTCTCTTCTTCTGGACCGACCCGGAGAGAAATTTCCGCCGCTGCAGGAGAGGGCAGTACCTCGGGCTGATAAGGCTGATGAACGAGTACGGCTTCGCCTACGACGAGGAGGATCGGAGGGTTTACTTCAGCCAGTACGGCCAGGACAAGTTCGTGGCCGAGCACCTCTTCCCCGGGATGATGGACGGAGTCTTCGTCGACGTGGGGGCTTACGACGGAGTGACTATCAGCAACTCCTGCTTCTTCGAGAGGGAGATGGGGTGGACAGGACTATGCGTCGAGCCCATTCCGGACGTCTTCAAAGAGCTGGTCGCGAACCGCCCCGGCTCGATCTGCGAGAACGTCTGCGTCTCGAACGTCGAGGGGGAGCTGGAGTTCGCCAGGGTGGAGGGGGTCGAGGCCCTGAGCGGCATAGCGGACAGGATGGACAGGCGGCACAGGCGCAGGATAAAGAGCGAGGGCGGCCGGGTCGAGATGATGCGCCTGCCGTCGCTCAGGTTGCAGACACTGCTGGACAGGCACGGCATCGACAGGATTGACTTTCTGAGCATAGACACGGAGGGCGCGGAGCTGGATGTGATCCGGTCCCTTGACTTCGAGAGGACATGCGTCAACGCCGTCTGCGTGGAGAACAACAGCGGGGAGCGGAAGGTGAGAAGGCACCTGGAGCAGAACGGTCTCGCCTACCTTCTGACATTGGGAGACTTGGACGACCTGTACGTCCGAGCCGGGAGGTGATCAAGATCGCTTTCAAAGACCTGCGGAAGCGTCTGCGCGCCGCCAAGAACAGGGTGTGGCCTTCGTGGAGCGACGAGGAGTACGTGCACCGAATGCTCCGCGTGCACAACCAGGGGAGTCGCCTGCCCTTGGTCATGTACGCGGAACTGGGATCGGACTACGGCCGTCCGGGCCTTGGGCTGGGCTACGGCACGGCGCACTTCTTCTACTCGCTGGTCGGGGGAGGCTATCCTGTGGTTCAATTCCCCTACGACCGGGTCCGAGCCGACCTCGGACACGAGCGAATGCAGTCGGCGCTTCGACTCGCCTGCATGCTGTTCAGGCCGTCTGTCCTGTTGCACGCCATACTGGACGACGAGTTCAACGCCGATACGATACGCTCCATCTCCGACGAGCTCGGGGTGCCGACCATCGCCTTCTTCAGCGACGACCACTGGCGTTTCCACGACTTCTCCCGCCACGCCGCCCGTCCGTACGACTGGGTCTGCACCACCAGCGCGACGGCCGAGGTTCTCTACAGGGAGGGGGGTTTCACCAACGTCATACGCAGCCAGTGGGGGGCGAACCACTTCTTCTTCCGCCCCCTGACTTGCGCCTACGAACATGACGTGTCGTTCATCGGGCAGCCTCACGGAGGCAGGAGGATGGTCGTCGAGTTCCTGCGGGCCAAGGGGATGAATATAACCGTGCGGGGGCGGGGGTGGAAGGAGGGGCGGATAAGCCTGGGCGACATGATCCGAATGTTCAGCGCCAGCCGCATCAATCTGAACCTGAGCAACGCCTCCGTCTCCGGGGAGGAGGGCGGGAGGCCGCTCCTTCAGATCAAGGGCAGGGACTTCGAGGTGCCGGCATGCAGGGGATTCCTGCTGACGCAGGACAACCCGGAGCTGTACGAGTACTTCGAGCCGGGAAAGGAGATAGCTGTCTACTCCGACGCGGACGACCTCGCCGAGAAGATAGGCTACTACCTGTCGCACGACGACGAGCGGGAGAGAGTTCGCAAAGCCGGATACGAGAGGTTCCTGAGGGATCACACGATGCTGGCGCGGCTGGAGGCGATCTTCTCCAGGGCGGTGCCCGGATGGGAGCGGACGGGGCAAGCCCCTCCGCGTTAGAGCGAAAGATAAGGGGGGACGGTTCTGGTGCTGTTGGAAACCGGTGTCGAGGGGCTTTTTCTCAGGGAGCTGCGGATGGATGACCTCGAGGGCTTCTACTCGTGGCAGAACGACCCGGAGATCGCAAAGTACTACGTGTTTACGCGCGTTCCGCGCACGAGGGAGGAGGCGCGCCGAGCTCTGGAATCGATAGTTGCGGGGGGAGGCGGAGACTCGGTCCACCTGGCGGTCGCAAGGAACGCACACACGCCGGATGACGAGTTCCTGGGGGTGATGAGCCTCAAGAGCATCTCCGCGCTGGACCGGCATGCGGAGTTCGCCGCCGTGATAGCGTCGGCCCGCGAGATGGGCAAGGGGTACGGCAGGGCCGCGTCGGTGCGCATGATCCGCTACGGGTTCGACACGCTCAACCTGCGCAAGATCTATCTCAGCATACTGTCGGGCAATGAAAGGACCATTCATCTATACGAGACCATGGGTTTCCGCCGCGAGGGAATCTTCAGGCAGCACGTCTATATCGGCGGGAAGTACGAGGATCTGGCCTGGTACTCCCTGTTCCCGGAGGAGCTGAAGGATTGAACGTCCTCTTCTGCTCCGACGCGATGATAGTCGACGGGGTGACCTCCTTCGTGTTTCATCTCGCCACCGCGCTAAAAGAGGGAGGGCACCGGGTGGCGGTGCTCGGCAGATGGGCGGGCAAGGGCTTCCAGTCCCGCCTTCGCGGCCGCGGCGTAGAGGTGATATCCATGCCGTCGCCCACCGTCGGCAACTTCTGGTTCGACTGCAGGGCCGGGAAGTTCTCGCCCGACGTCATAGTCACCGATTCGCGCCGCTCGTTCCCCCTGGCGGTCAGGCTCAAGGCCGTCACCGGCGCCAGGATATTCACTTTCTTCCTGGACCATCTGGAGAAGACCGACAGGAGGGGGCGCGACGTTGGTTCGCTGGTGCGCCACAGCGACGCCTGGCTGTCGGCGGAGCCGCCGATACTGGAAAAGCTGGGGGAGATACCCACTCCATTCCCCAAGTTCCTCTTCCGAAGGCCACTGACCGGGCTGATCAGGGCCTCGCCAGCGCCTCCGCGGGATCCCTTCCGGGTCCTCTGCTTCGGGCGGCTGAGCGGATACAAGTCCGCCGGGCCTCTGGCCCTGCTCCAGGGGGCGCCGGATCTGAAAAAAGAGATCCCTTCTCTCGAGATCACGTTCGTCGGCGGCGGTTGGAGGGCGTGGAAGTTCCGCCTGCTTGCGGAGCGCATCAATTTGGAGGCGAGGGAGCGCTTCATCCACATAGCGGGGACCCGGACGGATCCTCAGCCCTGGTTCGACCGGTCGACCCTCGTGTGCGCCGGGTCGACCTCCGCGGTCGAGGCCGCGCTAGCCAATCGCCCCGTGCTGGCTTTTTCCGGCTTCTGGATAGGCCACCTGACGCCAGAGGTGATGGATATCGCACTTGAAAACTACTTCGGGGAGAGGGGCGGGCTGCATTACATCAGGGAGAGCCCCGGGCTGATACCGGAAGGGGTGCTGAAAATTCACCGAAACTGGGACGATCTGCGGATAGAGGAGAGCACGGCCCGAGTGCGGACCGCGCTGGAGCCTCGCTTCATGCGGGATGAGGCGGCATCGGAGTTCAGCCGCATTTTCAATAGCCTGTCACTGAATGGAGGGCTATAACCTGCTCAAGCGTAAGAGTCCAGGTCGCGGGCCCTCCTGTACAACGCCCTTGCGCCCAGCCTCGCACGTCTGATCCGTCCGCGCAGGGTGAAGCTCTCCTCTGGTCGGACCGTCACGGGCTCGGGGTTGGACTCCGGCATCTCGGCCAGCATGGAGACCAGCGTCGGGAAGAGGTTGTACCTGTTCAGCACCAGTTCCCTGGACTCCCGCAGCAGAGGCGCAGACCTCTCGAAGACACCGCTCTCCATCGCCTCGAGCATGACTCCGACGGCCTCCTCCGGCCTCTCTATGTCGATGGGCGCGAAGGCGCCGGACGAGAAGTACTCCTCAAGGTTCGGGCAGCCCCAGTAGAATGGGAACGCGCCCCCGAGATAGCAGTCGGCCAGCTTCTCCGTCCAGTAGTGGGGGCAGACGGAGTTCTCCATGACTATGTGGTACCTGTAAGGCATGATGGCGTCGCGCTTGCATGCGGCCACCCTCTGTCGTCCTGTCCCGAAAATGTCCAGTCCCGGAATTTGAATTCGCTCGAGGTACGACACGAATTCGTCGCGAATCCTGTGCCCCTCCCTGCCCCTCTTCGCCGAGCAGACGACCGAGATCAGGCCCGTCTTCCCCTCGAAGGGGGAGCTGCCCGCCAATGTGTCGTAGCTCTCGACGAACCTCTCGCCCCCCGCGACGTCGAACTCCCGTCCGTAGTGCCAGGGAAGAGCCTGCTGCCGGGCGACGATCCCGGGGTGACTCAGGGCGTGGCAGGTCAGCACGCGGGCGAACTGAGCCGTGAAGGCCTCCGGGTAGCTCTTGATCATGGGAGGCTCTCCCGTTGCCAGTATCGTCCTGGACGGGGGGCAGACGACGGTCGTCCTTCGCGTCAGACCCTCGTAAACCACCCAGGCGTCCGCCTCGTCGCACGACGGGTCGGTCGTGAAGCGAACGCCGTCCCACATTCCCTCTCCACCGGGCGTCTGCAGGAGCAGCGGCCAGTTCGGAGACGGAGCGGTCAGCTTGACTATCATGGCAGGCGTCCGTCCTCGGTCATCGGTATGATCCTGATAATATCGCGGTCCACCGAGAAGGCCGAGCTTGGGAAGAGGCGGGCCGCGGTCTCCCTCATCCGCTCTATCGACGGGTATCCCTCGTCCACGCCGAAACACCTGGCGTCGTCGATCAGCAGCAGGTGCCCCCTCACCGGGTGCGCGCCGATCAGCTCCAGCTCCTTCAGAATCGGGGTCTCCTCCTCCCCCCTCGCGGTGTCGCCTCGGGAGTAGTGAGCGTCGAGCCAGAAGAGGCATCTCTCCTCCCTCACAAGTTCGAGGACGTCCGCCAATCTCTCCCCGCTGTCCCCTTGAAGGAGGCGTACCTTCGGGGCCGAGGCGAAGCGGTCGCACGCCCTCCTGTACAGATCTTCGCCCAGCTCGATCGAATAGAGCCGGTCGAAGAAGGGCATCATGGCCGCCAACGTCCTGCCCTCGTAGGTCCCCGTCTCGACGAACACACGGATCCCGCTTGCTTTCGCATGCTCGATGATGATCGCCTGCTTCAGCACGTTCGGAAGGGGGACGGGCCTCCCCTTAAGCCTCCATTCGATGCTGGCCGCGAGTTCTCGCAGGCCGCGCGTCAAACGATTCATGTCGTCAACCTCCTTAATTCCGGTTCGCCCTCTTCGTCGCTCCCGCCGGGACCCTCCCGCTCAACATGGCCGGTCGCTGCGAGCGTATGCTCTCGATGTCCCCGAAGATGAGGGGCGTGACCTTCTCCGAGCCGGAGGCCGACAGGTGAGAGTTGTCCAGGAAGTCCTCGTACTCAAGCCCGTACTCCTCCCTCTCCCAGCTCCCGACCAGCCTTGTCGGGCCCAGGGCGTCGTCGAGAGCCCGGACCAGGATGTCCGTCCTGTCGAAGAACTCGTCCTCCAGCGAGCCGATGTCCCAGAAGGGAGTCAGCACGAAGACCAGGATTCCCCCGTATGCCTCGCAGAGCTCCTTGATCCTCCTCATGCTGCCGACCTGGAAGTCCGACAGGGGGAAGTTCTCCAGGTCCAGTCGAAAGGGCCTGTCCCGGTCCTCGAACGTCATGTTCAGAAAGTCCATGTGCGGCAGTCCCTCGAAGCCCATCTCCGCGCCGGTCTTTCGCGGCGAGCCTCTTATCGCGTTGGCGAACAGAACGGCGGGGAGGTGGTAGAAGTTGCCGTGGACGCCCGAGATAAGATCCCACTGCTTTCTGTCGAGCAGGATCCTCTCGTAGGGGCTGTCGACGTGAGACGACTCGAAGAAGAAGTCGGCGTCGAGTACGTAGAACACGAACTCCGCCTCGTCCAACAGGTCGATGTGCTTGGTGTAGGTGTGCAGCATCTCGAAGGGCCCCGCAGCCACCTGGCCGATGTTGGCGACGTCCGTGCTTCCCAGCCCGTTCAGATCCGCTATCACGCTCGGCACGAGCTGGTGGAAGCAGCGGCTGCTGCCCATCAGCAGGACCCGAGGCTTCTCCGTCACCCACGAGGCGTTGTCGTACAGGCAGGACAGGAGCGCCAGGTCGAAGACGCCCCTGATGCGAAAGATCGCGAACTGGGCGGCGAAGAGAAGCAGGGAGGAGCACAGTATGATTCGGACCAGTCGCTTGTATCTCATGATCACCCCGCCTCAGAACTGGAAATAGAGGAATTCCGACACCCGGTTCAAGAAGCAGATGCCGACCAGCAGGATCAGGCCCACCGCGAGCGCCCAGCGGTCGTTGAACTTGCCGTCGCGGAATTTTCCGAAGGTCCACTCGTGGCTGGACGGCGCTGCCGTCGCAAGAAGGAGACAGGCCGCCAACACCAGAACTCTGTCGAGCGGGAGGCCGCCGGCCGCGTCAAGACCTCCGTTGAGGCCGAACATGCCGCGCAGCACCTCCATCGCCCTCCCGAAGGTCTCCGCCCTGAAAAAGACCCATGCGACGAGCACGGAAAAAAACGTGGCGCCCCACCCGAGCAGGCCGCGCAGCCGGGATGGCCGCTCTTTCGACGCGGGCGAGCCGGGCCTGATCGCGGCGATGGCGTGGTTCACACACAGGTAGAGTCCGTGCAGGCCGCCCCACACGACGAAGTTCCACGAGGCGCCGTGCCACAGACCGCCCAGCAGCATGGTGGACATCAGGTTGACGTATCGGCGAAGCTCCCCCCGCCGGTTTCCTCCCAGCGGGATGTAGAGGTAGTCCCTGAGGAAGGACGACAGGGTCATGTGCCACCTCCTCCAGAAATCGGCTATCGAGCGCGCCTTGTAGGGAGAGTTGAAGTTGACCGGCAGCTCGATGTTGAACATGCGTCCGAGTCCGAGGGCCATGTCCGAGTAACCGGAGAAGTCGAAGTATATCTGGAAGGCGTAGCCGAGGACCGCCCCCCAAGCAGCGAAAAAGGCAGGCGCTACGTCGGCGTCGAACACATCGGAGACCCACGGCGACAGGGTGTCGGCTATGACCAGCTTCTTGAAAAGGCCGAAGGAGAGCAGGGTGAGCCCCATCGCCAGGTTTCGGTAGCTAAGGGCGAATGTGCGCAGACGCCGAAACTGGGGGACTATCTCGTCGTACCGGACTATCGGCCCCGCGATAAGCTGCGGGAAAAAGGTGATGAAAAGAGCGTAATGCTTGAAGGAGCAGCCGCGCGTCGTCCCTCTGGAGCAGTCTATGAGATAGGCGATCTGCTGGAAGGTGAAGAAGGAGATGCCGAGCGGGAGGAAGATGTCGCGTGGGGCCCAGCCCCGTCCGCAGAGGAGCGCCAGGTTCTCCATGAGGAAGTTGGCGTACTTGAAGTAAGCGATCAGGGCTAGGTTGACCCCGACGCCGAGGCGGAGAGCCGCGCGCCCTCCCCGGTCCGCTGAGGCGCCCCTCTCGATGATTCGCCCGAGGGAGTAGTTGAAGGCTATCGAGAAGAGGATCAGCAGGACGAAGGGCGGATTCCAATAGGAGTAGAAGACGAGCGACGCCGCCAGAAGCACGGAGAGCGCCGCGCCTGTGGCCCTGAAGCGCGACGCGAGGCGGAACAGCACCCACGTCGCGGGCAGGAATAAGAAAAGAAAGACGTAAGAGTTGAACAGCATGCGCCTTCACCCTTTGAGACGGATTTCGGTTATTATAACAGCCTCCGAACGGTTTTGGACAACGAGCCGCGATTGTGATAGCCTTTGACCGTTAGGCAGACGGCATTCGCAACGACGAACGGGAGTGAGGCAATGAGGAAGAAAGCGCTGATCACCGGAATCACCGGCCAGGACGGGGCCTACCTTGCGGAACTTCTGCTGGGCAAGGGTTACGAGGTCCACGGGGTGAAGAGGCGTTCATCGCTGTTCAACACGGCGAGGATCGACCACCTGTACGAGGATCCTCACCAGGAGGACAGGCGCCTCGTACTGCACTACGGCGACCTGACGGACTCCTCCAACCTGATAAGGATAGTTCAGGAGGTGCAGCCGGACGAGATCTACAACCTGGCCGCTCAGAGCCACGTGAAGGTGTCGTTCGAGTCACCGGAGTACACGGCGGACGGCGACGGCCTCGGCGTGCTGCGCCTGCTGGAGGCCATCCGCATCCTCGGGCTGGAGCGAAAGACGCGCTTCTACCAGGCCTCCACCAGCGAGCTGTACGGCAAGGTGCAGGCCGTCCCGCAGGACGAGAGCACCCCCTTCTACCCGCGAAGCCCCTACGCCGCAGCCAAACTCTACGGATACTGGATCACCGTGAACTACCGGGAGGCCTACGGGATGTTCGCCTGCAACGGCATACTCTTCAACCACGAGTCCCCGCTCAGGGGCGAGACCTTCGTCACCAGGAAGATAACAAGGGCGGCGGCGCGAATATCGCTTGGGCTCCAGAAGAAGCTCTACCTGGGCAACCTGGACGCGAAGCGCGACTGGGGGCACGCTCGCGACTACGTGGAGGCGATGTGGCTGATGCTGCAGCAGGACGAGCCGGACGACTATGTCGTGGCGACGGGCGAGACGCACTCGGTGCGCGAGTTCGCCACCCTGGCCTTCGCCGAGGCGGGAATACCGCTGGAGTGGCGGTGGGAGGGAGTGGAGGAGAGGGGCGTCCGAACGGACAGCGGAGAGACGGTCGTCGAGGTGGACCCGAGGTACTTCCGCCCCACCGAGGTCGATCTGCTGCTCGGCGACCCAAGCAAGGCCAGGCGAAAGCTCGGCTGGGAGAGGAAGATCACTTTCGGCGAGCTTGTGACGGAGATGGTGCGCGCGGACCTCGACCTGTTCAAGCGCGACCTGCTCTGCCGCGAGGCCGGATACAGCGTCTGCCCGGCGGCGGAGGAGCAATGCTGACCGGGGACGGGATATTCGTCGCCGGGCACAGGGGGCTGGTCGGCTCTGCCATCGTCCGCAGGCTGGAGAGAGGCGGCTACAAGAACTTGATCCTCGCGACCAGGAGCGAGCTGGACCTAACCGACCAGGCCGCGGTCAGGAGCTTCTTCGAGGCGCGCAGGCCAGACCACGTGATTCTAGCCGCGGCAAAGGTCGGGGGCATTCTGGCCAACTCCGCATACCCGGCGGACTTCATCCACCAGAACCTTGCCATAGAGGTGAACGTCATCCACCAGGCATGGCTGTCCGGGGTGAAGAAGCTGCTCTTCCTCGGCAGCTCCTGCATATACCCGAGGATGGCGCCTCAGCCGATAAGGGAGGAGTCCCTGCTGACCTCCGCCCTGGAGCCGACTAACGAGGCCTACGCCATAGCCAAGATTGCGGGGCTCAAGATGTGCGAGTACTACAACCGGCAGCACGGCGCGCGCTTCATCTCCGCCATGCCGACGAATCTGTACGGCCCCGGAGACAACTTCGACCTGGAGACCTCGCACGTGCTGCCGGCCATGATGCGAAAGTTCCACGAGGCGAAGGAGAACGGCGACCGGACAGTGACCCTGTGGGGAAGCGGAACGCCGCGCAGGGAGTTCCTCTACGTTGACGACCTTGCGGACGCGTGCGTCTTTCTTATGGAGAGCTACGAAGAGGCGGAGTTCGTCAACGTGGGCACGGGCGTGGACGTCACGATAAGGGAACTGGCGGAGCTGGTCCGCCGCACGACGGGCTTCGAGGGCGAAATAGCCTGGGACGGTTCGAAGCCGGACGGCACCCCTCGAAAGCTGCTCGACGTCTCCAGGATGAAAGCGCTGGGCTGGAGCGCGTCCGTAGCCCTGGAGGAGGGCCTGAAGCGCACGTACGAGTGGTACGTCGCGCATCAACGCTGAGTTCAGGACCCAACCATCATGAACCTGCGGTTGTTTGCAGTCATCCCGAACGCCCAAAGGGCGGAGGGATCTAACGGCAGGGCGTGTATCCAGCCCGAGATCCCTTCTTATTGAACAACCCCCTCCTTTTTCGTATAATATTCATGAAACGATAAAACCCGGACAGGCATAAACACACGCGAGGGAGGCTGGATACCATCGCACCGACAACTAGCGACCATACGACGGACATAGTCGGAGAGCTCGACGCAAAGGCACAACCGGATACAGATGACACTGAACGCGCCGACGGCGACTCCATGTGGAAGACCCTTATGCAGGGAAACTTCGACGAGATGCTGGAGTCTATCCTTCCCGAGCTGGCCGCCCAGGTGGACAAAAAGCGCAAGACGGAGTTTCTCGACAAGGAGATGAAGGACCTCAAGGCACTCATGGGCGGTGCTTGGCAGGCCCCCGACCTTCTCGCCAAGGTCCCGGTTAAGGGAGGACGCGACATCTGGCTCGCCCTCCACGTCGAGGTGCAGGACAAGGGAGGGGACGACTTCCCCGAGCGCATGTTCTACTACCACTCCATGATCCGCTTCAAGTACCTCAAGCGGAAGAAGTATGAAGAGGAGCTGGAGTCCGAGAGCGGTGGGGGACGAATCACGACGAAAAATCGCCGGGGAGTCGTTGACGTGGTGTCGATGGCCATACTAACCGCCCCTAGGCCGAAGGGGGAGCCCGAGCGCTACGAGCACGTCTCCTACGGCAACGAACTTCGGTACGTCTACCCGACCGTTAAGCTGTGGGAGCTGGACGTAAAACGTCTTGAGGAAAGCCATAATCCGTTCGACCTTGCACTCCTGGCCGCCAGACGCGTGATAGACAGTGGCCGCTCTGACAACAAGCGAATAGCATTCTTGAAGCAGCTCGGCGGTCTTCTCGACGAGCGAGGCTGGTCTCGGGAGCGTTGTCTGGTTCTCTATCGGTTTATTGAATGGGCGTTGCGCCCCCGCAGCGAGGAGAAGTTGGAGGAGTACAAGAAGTGGGCGCAAAAGGAGGAGAAGAAGATGTACGTCACTGTGGTGGAGAAGATAGGCATGGAAAAGGGCATGGAGATTGGCCTTGAGAAGGGGAAGGAGGAGACCAAGAGAGAGGCCGCTCTCCGGATGCTGGACAAGGGTTTGGCACCGTCTCTCATAGCCGAGTGCGTCGACCTCACCGAGGAGGAAGTCCTTAGTCTAAGAAAAGAGCGTAGTTGAGGCCTCTAAACTGGGACTCCTCGAGGTAAGCGATCGACACGAACGGAAAAAACGTCTGTTCGGCTTTTTACTTGTTTCATCCCGAAGACCGACCGGCGTTCCCCTCCGTCATCCCGAACGCCCAACGGGCGGAGGGATCTCACGGCAGTGCGTGAATCCAGCCCGAGATCCCTCCCACTCGTCGCTACGCTCCTCGGGATAGCGATCGACTCGAACGGGAAAACCGCCCGTTCGGTCGCCTGCTTACCATCGCTGCGCGATGTTCGGGATGACAATTGGAGTTTCGCTCGTTCGGAATGACGATAATGCGCTCGGGATGACGAAGAATCGCGGATTATCTAGGTATTTTACGCAAAATGGGCCTTTAGGCCTATTCCCATCTCCGGATCCTTCCGATAGAATGCACTGGAAGTGTCAGGTTGAGTACATTGACAATTTGACCTTGGACGATTGCTTCAGTTCCTTCGTGTGGAAATCCCGATGGCCCGAGAGGAGGTGCGACGACCCCCTGCCAAAAAGGACGAGCGAAGGATGAAGGCGGACTGTATCGATACAATGCGGAGCGGGGAAGAGGTAAAAGGAAACGAGGAAACTTTCACCTGAACCCCCGGGACGCGGAGGATCGAATCAGCCGCGATATACAAACACTTAACCAAGGGGGTTAAAACAGATGAAAAAGATTCTTGCACTTGTTGCAGTAGTCGCGCTTGTTGTGTTCGCAGCTCCTGCGTTCGCAAACGTGAACCCGTTCATGGATGTTCCCATGAACCACTGGGCCTACGATGCCATTGGGCAGCTCGCGGCCCGCGGAGTGCTCTCCGGCTATCCGGATGGCACCTACAAGGGCAATCAGCCCATGACCCGCTACGAGGCAGCTTCTGCTGTCGCCCGCGCACTGGCGGTGGTCGACATGACCAAGGCCAGCAAGCAGGATGTCGAGATGCTGAAGAGACTCGTAGTCGAGTTCAAAGACGAGCTTGACGCCCTCGGCGTGAAGGTCGACCAGATCGACAGCAGGCTCGCGGTGATCGAGGATCGCCTCGGTGGCTGGCAGATCCGCGGCGAGTTCCGTTTCGACGGCCGCTGGGGAAGCAATGACAACGGGCTTTACGGCCTTGATGGCGGCACAGACGAGTTCCAGATGAGCCGCTATCGTCTGCACCTGACGAAGTACATCGACGACAAGGTCACCTTCTATGCCCGTCTGAACGGGGAAAACGCGACATTCGCCCAGTATTGGCTTGATGTCAAGTTCCCCTGGGACATCACGATGCGTGTGGGTAAGCAGAACTTCGATTGGGAAGACGAAGATTCGCTGTATGTGGACAACGACGCATGGATGACCGACATCGACTTCAAGGGCTTCCACTTCAGAAAGCCCTTCGGAATGGGCGAGTTCGCTCTTGTCGTCGGACACGACGAGGGTGCGGGCGTGCTTGAGACTATTGACGCCGATACTGGACTTCCCTCACTCAGAGACTCCTCCTTCGGAGAGGGGTACACCCTCGGTGCGCGCGCGAAGTTTAACTTCAACGAGCAGGTCTGGTTCTCTGCCAACTACCTGAGAAGAGACTTCAAGGATCCTTCAGAGCTTGCACTGGATGGCTATAACAGCCTGTCCACCCTGTGGGCGGTTGGAAACGTCAACTTCACTCCTGCTATCGCGCTGAGACTGGCGTACTACATGCAGAAGTTCGACACGGAGGCCGGAACGGCCGCAGACGTCAGGCACGCCGGGATCGACTCCCCGAACGCGCTGAAGGCGATCGTAGACATCAAGCAGGAGGCTCTCAAGTTCACCTCCCTGTGGCTCGAGTACTCGAAGTTCGACGATGGATTCATCACGATGAACATGGCTGGTCCGTGGGATCACATGGGCCTTGTGACCGGACCCTGGATCGGCGGTCTGTATGAGAACACGATGCTCTTCAGGGCTGACCAGTCCTGGACCGACCAGTGGGCGACCTTCCAGAGGTACTTCGTCGGAAACGCAAGGAACGCCGGCTTCGACGACACCACCAACTGGACCTTCGGAGTTCGCTACAACTACACTCCGTCGCTCTATTTCCAGGTTGAGTACGATAAGATCGAGAACGCTCTTACCGTCCCCGGGCTTGACGACCACCTGATCCGCTTCAGAACCTACGTCAGCTTCTAGTTAACGATTAACAATCAACGAAGAGAGGGACCCGAAAGGGTTCCTCTTTTTTTCTTCTCGTGTATAATTCTCTCGTAGGCAAAATTCCAGGAGGGGGCGTTTCGTGTGTCATCTACAAACTGCAGGCTGGTCCGGGGGGCGGTCGCGCTCCTGATTGTTCTAGTATTGACGTCGGTAGCGTGCGCCGAAGACAAGGTCATGGCGCGCTGGAGCAAGACTAAATCCTTCAAAGAGGAGCTGGGCGGCGAGCTTCATATAAAGGCCACCTACTACGCAGCCGAGTATATCGAGGCCCTGGTGAAGGAGGAGGCCGAGAAGAACCTGTGGACGGCGGACGAGGCGGAGCGCTTCAAGTATCAGTTTCTCAGCGGGCTGAGCCTCGACGAGTACATTCCGGTCCATATAGAGTTCGACAACGTCGGCCCTACGATGCACCTTGCTCCCTTCGACTCATTCCTCACTCTTTGGGTTGGCAAGAAAAAACTCACTCCGGTCGAATACGACAAGCGATTCAACTTCGGATTCCAGGGCAAGAAGGACGGGCTTGTATATTTCCCCAGGTACGATGACAAGGGAAAGCCCTACCTGGAAGGAGTGGGTTCCATTCGCCTGGACATAAAGGGCTCGATCAGCACTGTTACGCTGCAACTCTCGACCGTTGATTTTATCTGGGATGTCTCCCGCGACAACCCGGAGGCGCTCTACAAGGGGAAGGCTGCGGCGCGCCTGGAGCTCGATCGCCTGATCAAGAGAATGGACAAGCTGAAGGCGGAGAAAAGCACCCTGGAGGGGCAGCTGGCCACCCTGAACGCAGAGCTCGACACAGTAGAGCAGCGAGTGGAGGAGCTTCAGCGGCAGTAAATCCCGGTTGGGGGTAATCCGCCACGCAGAAGGCTTAATGAATGTAGAGAAAAGAAAAGGGAAGGAGCGCGGACATCTCGATTCGCGCTCCTTCACTTTCCTCCGTGCTATACTTGGCGGGCAGAGGCTAACCTCTAGTCGGGACCGGGAGCAGGAGTGTGATTAACCGTGCAAACCAGACTGCAGGAACGTAAACAGCTGTACAGAAGAATTCGCGGGCTCTCAAAGGATAAGTACGCGAGAGTATTGGAGTTTGTTCTCTCCATGGAAGGTGATGAACCGCCTCTTTCCGCCGAGGAGGAGGAGGATCTTCGGGTTGCGTACGCTCAAATGTAGTCTGGAGAGTACCGCTCTTTCGATTTCAGGGCGTCGCGAGCATCGTCTAAGGGTGGGGGGATGGAGAATTCTTCTGCTGATTGATGAAAAAGCCCGTTCCGTAACGGTCCTTTCGGTAAACGCCCGCGGGGATGCGTACAAATAAATGCGTGTTCTGTAGTGGTTTTATTTTTTTTGTCGGGAGGAACGAACAGTATATGATGAAACGAATCGCAGTACTGACCAGCGGGGGGGACTCCCCGGGGATGAATGCGGCAGTTCGGGCCGTGGTACGAACGGCGCTTTTCAACGGCATGGAGACGTTGGGGTTCATGAAGGGCTACGAGGGGCTGATGGACGGCGACAGCATGGTGCTCGACCGGGCAGCCGTGGGTGGCATAATACACCGCGGCGGGACCATCCTCCGCACGGCTCGCAGCGAGCGGTTCAAGACCGACGCCGGGGTCCGTTCGGCGCTGGTGCAGATAGAGAACCGCAAGGTGGACGCCCTCGTGGTCATAGGAGGGGACGGCTCCTTCAGGGGGGCGGCGGAGATGGCGGCGATGGGGGTCCCGGTGGTCGGCATCCCGGGGACGATAGACAACGACATAGCGGGCACTGATATAACCATCGGATACGACACGGCTGTAAACACCGCCCTGTCCGCCGTCCAGAAGCTCCGCGACACGGCGAGCAGCCACGACAGGCTGTTCATAGTCGAGGTGATGGGGCGCGACTCCGGCTTTCTGGCGCTGGACATCGGTATCTCGACCGGCGCGGAGTACGTAGTGGTGCCGGAGATCCCTTTGGATATCCAGAAGATGTGTGACCACTTGCACTACTCCAGGAAGAGGGGAAAGACCCACTCTCTGATCATCCTGGCCGAAGGGGTTATGTCGGCGACCGAGCTTCGTGACAGCCTTCAGGACACGGGGGGGTACGATGCCCGCGTGACGGTGCTTGGCTACATACAGAGGGGGGGGAGCCCCTCGTCGTTCGATACGATACTGGCCTCGCGCATGGGGTCGTTTGCTGTGGAGTCGCTGCTGGAGGGCAGGTCCGGCGTAATGATCGGCTCGGTTTGCGGCAGGATGGAGCTCTGTCCGATAGAGGACGCCTGGAGGAGCAAGAAGGAGCTGAACCCGGAGATGCTGGCTCTGGTGGACAAGCTGGGGGTCTGACGTGCCGGTATTCGACCGCGTCCGCAGGGTGATAGCTTCCGATAGGTCAGGCAGGGGTGTAGGGCCGATGTTGCGTGCCGAACACCTTCGCTCCGCCTGCGACCTTCTGAATAAATCCTCCTCTGTTGCAATCGTTACCGGCTTCTTCGTGCCGGCCTGCGGTGCTCCGGAGACGGACGGACCGGGAGGGGCGGTCGTCCTTGGCAGGGCTTTGTCCCGCCTGGGCAAGTATGTGCTTCTTTACACGGATCCCCTGTGCGAGCGGGCGATCGAGGCCTGCTCCCGCTCGGTCGGCGGCCCGGAGGTGCATTCGGTGGAGAGAGGAGAGGATGTGCTCGAGTCGCGACCGTCGCTGCTGGTCTACCTCGAACGATTGGGACGGGCCGCGGACGGGAGGTACTACAACATGCGCTCGGAGGACATCTCGGACTTCACCTGTCCCCTGGACGATGCCGCGGCGGTCGCCATGGACGGGGGGATCCCGGTGCTGGCGGTGGGGGACGGGGGAAACGAGGCGGGCATGGGCATCCTCCACGAGGCCCTGTCGGCTTCTCTCCCGGGCTACGCAAAGTGTCTCTCCGTCACCCCCTCGACGGTGGCGGTGCCGACGGACGTGTCCGATTGGGGCGGTTACGCGCTGGCGGCCCTGATGTCAGCGAGAAACCGAGAGTGGATCGGACCCGGGGAGAGCGAGATCGACGAGATGCTGGCCGCTCTTGTCGATGCCGGTGCCGTCGACGGGGTGACCCGCGCCTGCGCGCCGACGGTGGACGGTTTCGAGGCGGACGTCCACAGGGAGGTCGTCCGGTTCCTGAGGGGCATTGCCGCCGAAATAGCGGGGGACCCTGCATAAGGGTTGTCCTGTTTGCGCTCCATCTGTTGGTTTTAGCTGGAATACCATCTTATTTGCCTCTGTTTCCTCTTGCCTCCCAATAATTTTCATGGTAGAGTGTTTTTGGAATGCACGGGCCAGGGGCCGTTTCATCCGGCTCTGGACTGATATTGCGCCCGTCGGCAGTGTTTGATCGTCTTCTCTCTGTACTTGTCTTTTTTTCGGGGCGGTGGGTATAATGTCCAGGAGCGGGAAGTTGTTCCTAGCAATGGTCGGGTTCGCTATCATCTCCCTGCTCGTCCTCTCGTTCGGGGCGATACGATCGAAGAAGGCCGCCGGCTCGTTCGAGATACACAATATAGTCCTTTGCGACGAGGTCGACGGAAATATGACCCCCGTCGGCGTCAGCTCTGTTTTTTCTTACGGGACCCGGCAGCTGTGCCTGTGGTTCGACTATTCGCGGGCGGGCTACGGCGAGAACGTGAAGGTGAGATGGTTTTTCAGGGGGCGCCCGATTCAATCCCAGGAGGTAACGCTGGAACAGGGCAGCGGCGCCAAGGCGTTCTGTCTTCTCCTGGAGGACGGGTCGCCGTTGCCCAAGGGAGCCTATTCAGTGAGGATATCGCTTTTCGACAGGGTGTTCTCGGACACTCTGTTCGAGATAGCGGAACAACCTCAGTCATTACATGGCGCCGTGAATTAATCATTCTTTCGCAGCGACACGGCGCTCTTTCAGGAAGGGGATGTCCAGATACGTGTTTTCATATCCGATAGTCATCGATAAGGGGTTCCAAAGCCCTCCGGACGCCAACGTCCATACTGCCCGGAGCAGATTCAATGTCATCCGATAATACCGTTTTAGCCGAGGCATCGGAGAACACCACCGGTGCAACGGCTCAGAGAACCGCCCAGCTCAGGCCGGAGCCGGACGAGCCGTCCAGGCTTCCGCCCAAGCCGAGGCATACATACGGTCACCTGGCCGGCCTGCTAAACCCCGAGCTTCGAAAGATCGCGAAGGAGATGGGGGTCATCGGTTTTTCCTCGCTGCGCAAGGATGACCTCATCATCGCGATACTCAGGGCGCAGGCCGAGGAGCTGAACTACCGCTTCGGCGGGGGCACGCTCGAGGTCCTGCAGGAGGGGTACGGCTTCCTTCGCCCGAAGGGGCTGTTGCCGAGCGATCACGACGTCTACGTCTCCGCATCGCAGGTTCGCCGTTTCGGCCTCAGGAACGGCGACGTGATATGGGGGCTCGTACGCCCGCCGCGCGACTCGGAGCACTACGAGGCTCTGCTGAGGGTGGAGATGGTCAACTTCTCCGACCCGGAGGCGGCGCGCAGGAGGCCGCATTTCAACTCGATCACACCCATCTTTCCCAACGAGAAGATAGTGCTTGAGACGGACCCGAGGGAGATTTCCACTCGCCTGGTGGATCTTTTTGCGCCCATAGGCAAGGGGCAGAGGGCGCTTCTGGTCTCGCCGCCGAAGGCGGGAAAGACCACCCTCCTGAAGAAGATAGCCAACTCGGTGACGACCAACTTCCCGGATGTCATCGTCATGGTGTTGCTGATAGACGAGCGGCCGGAGGAGGTCACCGACATGACCCGCTCGGTGGACGGGGAGATTATCGCCTCCACCTTCGACAGGCCGTCGGACGAGCATCTCAGGGTGGCCAACCTGGCCCTGGAGAAGGCGAAGCGACTGGTGGAGGTTGGCAAGGACGTCGTTCTGCTGCTGGACTCGATAACACGCCTGGCGAGGGCGTCCAACCTGGTGGTGCCTCCTTCCGGGAGAACCCTTTCGGGAGGAATGGACCCGGCGGCTCTCTACTTCCCGAAGCGCTTCTTCGGCGCCGCGCGGAATATAGAGGAGGGCGGAAGCCTGACGATAATCGGCACGGCTCTGGTCGACACGGGCAGCCGCATGGACGAGGTGATATACGAGGAATTCAAGGGCACGGGCAACATGGAGCTTCATCTTTCCAGGAAGCTATCGGAGCAACGTATCTTCCCCGCCATCGACATAGTGAAGTCGGGCACAAGGCACGAGGAGCTGCTGTTCGACGAGGACGAGCTCAGCCGCCTATGGCTGCTGCGGCGACGCATTGTAAATGTCGACGAAGCGGGGGCGCTCAACCTGATAATCGATAAGCTGAAACAGTCTCCCACCAACAGGGACTTCCTGTTGACCATCAAGAAAGGGTAGGCTGATTGCCCCCGCGCCGGAAGATCGGGACGCGGCGGGCTCATTCTGCAGACGGAGGAGGTTGAGGTGATTGAGGAAGCGGAACTCACCCTCGCCCTTTGGGGTATTCGGCAGCTCGGAGAGAGGTAAAAGAAGGGTCTACCTGTCGACCCTTGCCAAGAAGAAAAAACGAATGACGGCGGGACGGCTTGGCTGCTACTTGGCGATTTTCGTGATGCTGGCGGCGTCCGCCATGCTGGTGCTGGAGGCGACCGACCGCACGGTGGGCACAGCTTGGGGCGGCCTTGTGGATTCGCCCTCACCGGAGGACTTCGTCCTCCCGGCCTCGGGCTTCATAGTTATCGAGATGTCGGACTCATTCATCGAAGAGGGGGATTTGGAGGGCGAGATCGACCTCGGTTTCCTGTTCTCCTCGAGGGGGGTGTGCGTCGAGCCCTGCCTGCTTCCCGTCAAGGGTGAGGATACGCCCCAAAAGAGGCCGGCGGCTCCGGAGAACGCCGACACGTATGATGGCGTAGTCGCTGCGGAGTGTCGTTCGGCCGCGGAGTTCAACTGGCCTTTCTCCAGGTTCTTAGGAGGGGGCGTCGGCGACATGCCCTTCACCTCCAAGAGTGTCACGACCGCCGGTGAAAGCGGCTTCGAATTCCCCGAGCACCTCGTCCAAAAGGGCGGGCAGTACGGAGGCTCGGGCCTTGGCTCCGGCTTCGGGGTCTCCAGGATGACAGTATTCCAGCCCCGTTCGCCCGGCGGGCTGAGCATGGGGGACAGTTCGTTCGCCACGATCAACGGAGCGTTGTTCGCGAACTCGGCGGTCTCCTGCTCCCCATTCTCCAAGGGAGGCGCCAAGGCAGCCGGAGATCCGGCGGACTCCTACGCGTCCGACTACGAAACTGTCATCCTTAGCGTAGGCGAGGACGGGGAGAAGGCTCTCCTGTTGGACGAGGAGGACCTTGGAGAGGAGAGCGAGGAGGTCGTTCTGGCCAAGGTCGACGTGCTCTGGACGGAGCACGTGGTCAAGCTGGGACAGACCCTGTCGGATATAGCTATGGCCCACGGGGTGTCTATAAACGATATAATGAAGGCCAACGAGCTTAAAAACGCCAACAGGCTTTCCGAGAAGCAGATCCTGCTTATACCCAACGACAGTTCCGCAGTCGAGGCCACTCTGGAGCAGGTGCTCACGAGGAAGGCTCGGCTTGTCGCGGCCCGCGAGAAGGTCCTGCCGATCAAGATAACGGCCTACGTCGTCGCGGAGGGCGATAGCCTCTGGTCGATCTCCAACTCGCAGAACCTGGAGATAGACACTCTCATCGGCTGCAACAACCTGAACAATATCAACGTGATCCGTCCCGGCATCACCCTTCGCGTGCCCAACCAGGACGGCATATTCTACAAGGTGAAAAAGGGAGACGCCCTGGCGGGAATAGCGAAAAAGTTCTCGATCACGGTCGAGAGGATAAAGGAGGCCAACGGAAAGGACGCGGAGCCTCTTGTCGCTGACAAGGAGATCTTCCTCCCGGGCGCTAGGCCGGAGACCACCCAGGCGAAGGGTTCCGCCGGAAAGGTCACCGCGGCATCCAGAAATTACAGATGGCCGGTGGTGGGCAAGATCAACAGCCCGTTTGGCTGGAGGCGCCATCCGATCACTCGTCGCCGCGACTTCCACACCGGCATCGATATCAAGTCTCCCAGGGGCAGGGCCATCCATGCCTCAAAGGCGGGAGTCGTCGAATACTCCGGCTGGATGGGAGGATACGGTAAGGTCGTGGTCATCAAGCACAACGACGGAAACTCCACTCTGTACGCCCACTGCAGCACCCTTTCCGTGCGAAAGGGGCAGAAGATAGCCCAGGGGCAGGCGATAGCCACCGTCGGAACCACCGGCAGGACCACGGGACCTCACCTCCACTTCGAGATCCGCAGGGGTAAGAGCCCGGTTAATCCGCTCGGGCTGTTGAAATAGGCCGTGAGGCCGCGTGCGGTGCGTTCTTACACGAGAAACACTGGACCGGGGTCATCCCTGGTCCATCTTTTTTAACTGACCACGGAGGATGAGGGCAATGGCGAAGTACGTGTTTGTCACCGGCGGGGTGGTATCCTCGCTGGGAAAGGGGATAACCGCCGCTTCCCTGGGGGTGCTTCTGAAAAAAAGGGGTTTTCGCGTGTCCATAATCAAGCTGGATCCATATCTAAACGTGGATGCCGGCACGATGAACCCCTTTCAGCACGGAGAGGTCTTCGTCACGGACGACGGAGCGGAGACGGACCTTGATCTTGGGCACTACGAGCGTTTCATCGACGAGTCACTGTGCGCGGACAACAACGTGACCACCGGCAAGGTCTACTCCACCGTGATAGCCAAGGAACGGCGGGGCGACTACCTTGGGGGCACCGTGCAGGTGATACCCCATATCACTAGCGAGATCCAGGGGCGGATCCTCCGCATCGGGGATAAGAGCGACATAGTGATAGCCGAGATAGGAGGCACGGTGGGGGACATAGAGGGGCAGCCCTTCCTGGAGGCGATCAGGCAGATGGCCTCCAGGGTGGGCAGGGACAACGTGCTCTACTGCCACGTGACACTGGTGCCGTGGCTGGAGGCCGCACGCGAGATGAAGACGAAGCCCACCCAGCACAGCGTCCAAGAGCTGAGGCGCATAGGCATCCTGCCTCAGATCCTGGTCTGCCGCTCTCACTTCCCCATCGAGGACGGGATGCGCGACAAGATGGCTCTCTTCTGCAACGTTCCCCCGGACGCCGTGATACAGGTGCTCGACGAGCCGACGATATACAGGGTTCCACTGAGCCTGTACGAGCAGGGGTTCGACAAGCTCGTGCTCAAGGGGCTGTCGATGGAGTCACGCGACGAGCCGGACCTGTCCGATTGGGAGAGGGTTGCCTCCGGCTTCTGCAACCCGTCGGGCGAGGTGGAGGTGGCCGTGGTCGGAAAGTACGCCAACCACAAAGATGCCTACCTGAGCGTCGTCGAGGCTCTGCACCACGCCGGGATACACCACGACGTGCGGGTCAGGATCCGCTCCGTCGAGGCCGAGGCTATCGAGGCGACGGGGGCGGCCGACCTCCTGGAGGGCGCGCACGGTATACTCGTCCCCGGCGGCTTCGGGGCTCGCGGTATCGAGGGAAAGATCTCCGCGGCTCGCTACGCGCGAGAGAACGGAATACCCTTTTTCGGCCTGTGCCTCGGGATGCAGGCGGCGGTGGTGGAATTCGCGAGGCACGTCTGCGGACTTCCCGGAGCTCATAGCTCGGAGATCGACCCCGGATGCTCTAACCCTGTGATACACTTAATGGAGGATCAGAAAAAGCTCGGCGACCTGGGCGGAACGATGCGCCTCGGAGCCTATCCCTGCACCCTCGCGGGGTACGGCAAGGCTGCCGCTGCCTACGGCGTTTCATGTGTTAGCGAGCGCCACAGGCACAGGTACGAGTTCAACAACGACTACAGAAAGCGCCTTGAGGAAAAGGGGATGCTGATCGCCGGCGTCTACGAGGAGAAGAACCTGGTGGAGATCGTGGAGTTGAAGGATCATCCCTGGTTTGTCGGCGTTCAGTTTCATCCGGAGTTCCGCTCCCGGCCGGTGAAGCCCCACCCGCTGTTCATGGGCTTCGTGGGCGAGGCGGTGAAAATGTGTCGATCGGACTACGAGGAGGATGAGAAATAATGAGGCGAAGCGTGCTCGTGCTTGCGTGCGCGGCCCTTTTGACGGTGGTAGCCGCGCTTCCGGGGATGTCGGAGGAGGACTCCTCCACCTTCCACGTCATGGGAAGAGTTGAGCGGCTGGTGTACGGAATCGAGCACACTGGAGGGCTCATCGACCGCCTTGGCTCGATCGAGAGGGATATGTTCGGCCGAGAGCTGCCGGGGAGCATCGCCGAGAGGCAGGCGGCCCTGCTGAACTTCGTGGAGAAGGGCACGGAGTATCAGCCGTCGCTCCTCTTCAAGCTGGGAGTCGCGGAATGGGCCATCGACCGAGAGATTGACGTCCTGTCCTCCGTTACCAGGAGGGTGGAGGGGTTGGAGGTTCAGCTCGAGGGGACGCCCCAGGTGGACCGCCCTGTAGCCATGCGGCTGGAGAGGGTGCTGGGACTGCTGCTCTCCGATCCTGTCGCAGCCGAGGAGGCGGAGCTTCCAGAGGCGACTATCATCAGGGCCTCGCTGGCCTACCCTCTCTCGCCGAAGAGCGCGAAGAAGGGGGACTCGGTAGACCTCCTATTGGACTCGGACCTCGTCGTGGGCGCCAAACTGGTGGCGCCGAAGGGAAGCCGGGTCTCCGCCGTCGTCGAGGAGGTGACGAAGCCCAGGAGCTTCGGGCGTCCCGCCGAGGTGAAGATAAGCGTGGACTCCCTGTTTCCTCTCGGCCCGTCTCCGATCCGCCTGGTCTTCGGAGAGGAGTCGAAGCAGGCCGTCGAGGCGGAGTCGGCCCAGCTCGCCGCTGCCGGCACCAGCGTCGTCGGAGCGCTTCTTCTCGGACCGGTGGGGCTGGTCACGGGCTTTCTGGTCAGAGGCGACCTCAAGGAGCTTCCCGCAGGCAGCGTGGTCTTCAGCCAGACGGAGGAGACCGTCAAGGCCGGGGCCTACCCGGTTCCGCTCGGACTGAGGGGGCTGCTGAGGGACCCGGACGCGGTGGTCCCTGTGGAGTCGGCGGACGACATCTCTGTTGAAAGCGGCTCCGACATGATGGATCAGTGAGGGGAGTGCCTGGTATGAAGTTCATTCGCAAGGGGAAAAAGACGGTCGCGGCCTGGTCGCTGGCGATGCTGCTATTGGGCGGCGGGGTCTGCGCGGCGTTCGATCTGGGCGACCTGATCGGCGTAATCGGAGGCGGGTTCGTGATCACGACCATCGCGGGGCCCATAAACGACTTCATCAACACCATAACCCTCAACAGGGGAGTCAAGGTCGAGGGCCACACCAAGGTCGTGCCGATCGTATCCATCGGCTCCGGGACTCACATAGGCGCGGCGCAGGTCGCCGGTCCGAAGGGGGAGCCCGTGGGGTCCACGAAGGCGGTGGCCCAGGTCGAGGCCTCCTTCAGGGACAGGCTGAGGGTGAAGATCCTCGTGCCGATAGACTCGGAGAACCCGCTGCAGAGGTTCAGGCGGGTCCAGGGGGTCGGAGTATCGGCGATAATCGACTACAGGCTGTAGCAAGAGGCGCGGACTGCCGGGTGGTTTTATGAAGAGGCTCTTGGTCGCTCTCTTGGTGCTGCTGCTTATAGCCGGACGGTCGGACGCCGGAGACTCGGTCGCGGAGGCAATGTCGATCCTCGAGAGGTGGACCGCGTTCCACTGGGGGCGCGACTGCCTCGTCTGGCTCGTGCACTACCCGGAGGAGCTCGTGGATCCCTGGGTGGGGGCGGAGGCCGCGCGCAGCGGAATGAGCGGGCCCGAGAGCGAGCAGTACCGACGCTCTTTCACGTCCGAGCTGCGGATAGGGGAGACCGAACCCTTTCTGCTTACCGTCTACGTCTTCTCCCCCCGCCCGCTCGACCTCGGCAGGTTCGAGCACGCGATCATGCTGGAGACGGGCGACGGCAGGAGGCTGCCGCCGCTCAGCTACGAGCGCAAGTTCGACCAGCCCCTGTCGGGGATTACGCAGGGGCTGGTCTTCTTCCCCAAGCAGGACGACAAGGACTTCGTCGTGGTCCTCAAGAACCTTGGCATACAGGACGAGCAGCCTTTCGCCTTCGTCGGCGCCGTCGAGCCGCCCGTAGTTGTTGCATCGGCGCCTCCGGCGGAGGTCGAGGTCGTGGTGGTGGAGCTTCCGCCCGCGCCGAAGAAGGATCCTCCCAAACCGAAGGCACCGGAGCCGGTCGCGCCGCTTCTTCCGCCTCCGCCTCCGCCTCCGCCGCCCGTGGCCACGACGACGGAACTGGAGGAGCTCGCGCCCCCGCCCGCCCCCGAGCTGCCGCTTCCGCGGGAAGAGGAGGTCTCCCCCATCTACATCGGCAAGGATAGGACGGTCGAGAACTTCGTCCGTCACTGGATCGAAGGGGAGACGGGCGCCATGTACGACCTTCTGTCGACCTCCTCCCGCACGGCTCTCACCGAGGAACAGTTCGCCGCTCAGGTTAACGCGACCGGGCTCCGTCCCTCTCTTAAGGAGGGGTACAAGATTCAATGGATGGAGGAGGGTCGGGTCCGCGTCGTCACGGCTCAGAGGATGCTCCTCTTCCGCACCCTCAGGAGCAAGGTGCTCGGCATCGACAGGGAGAATTCGCTGTGGAGGCTGACGTGGTGACGCGGAGACGAGTCGTCCTCGAGTGCGGGAGTTGTGATAATTGACCATTATGAGACGTGTGGGGCTCGCGCTTCTGCTGGCCGCCGCCTTCGTCGTTGTTTGGTACGCTGCGCGGGACGCCTCGCTGGAGGTGGACGCCCTGTCCGTAGGCAGGGCGGATCTGCCGGACATGTCCCTCGAGAGGGTTCGCTTTCAACGCGAGGAGGACGGTGTGGAGTGGACGGCGAGCGTGAACCTGGTCGAGCACAGGGGAGAGGAGATAAGGCTCGAGTCGCTTGAGCTCTCCGCCCTGGAGGACGGCAGGAGGAGGGCCGGTCTGAGCTCGCCGTTCGGGGTCTTCTCGGAACGGGAGCGTGTTGTCCGCCTCTCCGATGTCGAGGGTTCGTTCGTCTTCGGGGATAGGTCGGGATTCTTCGAGGCCCCAGAGGCCAGGTGGGCGGACGGGGAGAGAGAGGTGCTGTTCGAAAAGGGCGCCTCGTTCAGCAGTGACGGCCTTCACTTCGAGGGCAGTGTTGTGCGGGTCACCTTCTCAGGGGTGTTCTCCGCGGAGAAAGGAGCGTCGTTCTCGTGGTCTCCGCCCGAAAACCAGGATTAATCCTATTGCTCTTCTCGCTTCTTTTTTTCGCCGTGCCGATGATTCCTCCGCCGGCGGAGTCGTACGACGGAGAAGAAGAGACGATCTATCTGGATGCCGACAAGGTCGTGTTCGAGGAACATACCGGGCTCGCGGTAGCCGAGGGCAACGTCCGGGTGCGCAGCGGGCTGCTCGATATTTTCGCCCACAGGGTCGAGATGGACTCCGAGGAGCAGCTGCTGTCCGCGTCCGCGGCACCGGGAAAGAAAGTGTCCATGATACAGGGGGACAGGGTGCTCACGGGGGACTCGCTAAACTATAACGTCGCAACTCGGGAGGGAGTGCTCCACGGAGCGGTTGGCTCCTCCCCCGCGGGCGACGGCAGGGTGTTCGTCAAGGGAAGGGAGATGGCGGTCGCGCCGGTGGGTTCCGCCCGCGAAAAGGGATGGGTCTCCTCATCGGGCGTCCGCGGAGTGGAGGAGGACGAGCTGATAGGCAAGCTGAGCGACGTCTCTCTCACGACATGCGGCCTGAAGAACCCGCACTACAGGCTCGTGTCCAGGAGCGTCGTCTACGTCCCGGGAAAGAGGGTAATCGCGAAGAATCCGCAGGTGTACATCGGGGAGAGCCTGCTGTTCACCTACCCGTTCGACTATGTCGTGCCGCTCGACCCGAAACAGAAGAGGGCGCTTCTCAGCTCCTTCTTCCCCGTTCTGGGCAGCGACTCGGACAAGGGGCGGGGGATCGGAATCGGCGGCCCCTACGTGTGGGACACCGGCAAGGCGAGCCTCGACGTCGTATGGTGGTCGGACGCCGGTTGGGAGGGGAGACTTGCTGTCGAGCAGAAGATCGGCGAGTATCTCTTCGTGTGGGGGGGGACGGAACGCTCCTACGAGAAGAACTCCAAGGAGAACCTCTACCGCCCCTCGTGGGGGATATCGTACAGCTCGGGTGGATACGAAGCCTCGCTGCGCTGGACCCAGAGGGAGGCGGTGTCGATCCAGAAGCGGGCCGGGGAGACTTATCACGGGGTTCTGTGGAGGTCGCCGGAGTTCTCGCTGCGCGGCCCCTGGGAGAGGACTCCGCTGCTGAACGCGTACGGCAGGGTCGAGGTCACGTGGGGCGAGTACGAGGACGTGCAGAGCGCCACGACGCTCGACGTGAGCCGAAAGGGTGCCGAAGTGCAGATATATTCCGAGGAGAGGCTGGAGACGTATACCTCCTTCATCGACGCTCGCTACAGGCGTTACTGGTACGACGATCCCGATTCGACGGAGCAGGAGATCATGGACGCGGTCCTCGGCGTCCGCTGGTCCTGGGGACAGGCCGACCTGGCCTCTGCTTACGTTCGCAGGTGGACGAGCGGGGAAACCCCCATGCTCTGGGACTATTACGGCGAGAGGGAGGAGCTGTACCAGCGAATCTCCTTCCCGGCCGGGAAGGACCTCACATTTTCCGTGCTCGGAGGGTACGACTTGGCGGAGTCGAGCCTCGCGGAGATGGTGTACGGACTGACTCTGAAGAACGGGGAGTGCTCCAGGTGGGAGCTGACGTACAGGGACGACAGGGCGGAGGGCGACGACTGGGTCGGTCTGTCCTTCATCCTGACCGCCTTCCCGGACACCCCGGTTTCCTTCGGTGTGCGCGAACTTTACGACCCGTTCGCCGTCCCTGAAGGGCTGGCCGACAGGCTGAACGAGGACGGCTCGTAGGAGTGACCGGCCGACGTGCTATCGCCCTGCGATCAGGTAGTTATGGAGATGCTCACTATCCTCAGGTGCCTGACGCCTCGCGGCACCTTCACGTGTACCTCCTCTCCCACCGTCTTGTTCAGAAGGGCCTGCCCGACCGGGCTGGAGGAGGAGATCCTGCAAGCCTTCGGGTCCGACTCTTCCGAGCCCACTATCATGTAGGAGTATTTTTGAGAGTTGATGATGTCCTGGATTGTGACCGTGGTTCCGAGGGCTACCTTGCTTGCGTCGATGGTTGTGGAGTCGAGGACCTTTGCGTTGCCGAGCTGGTATTCCAGCCGCGATATCCTCGTTTCCAGCTTCGCCTGCTCCTCCTTCGCGACGGCGTACTCGGCGTTTTCGGCCAGGTCGCCGAAGGAGCGCGCCTCCTCGAGCAGCTTGGATATCTCGGCCCTCCCGGAGCTACGAAGCTCGACCAGCTCGGCCATCAGCTTTTCGTAGCCCTCCCGGGTCATGGTGGATGGGGTTTCATTGTTGTTCAAACTTGCTACCTCCCGGTCTTTTCCATCATGCGGAGTATGGGTCTCTTGAGGTCGATACGGCATTCTAGCAGAGAAAGGCCTGTTCGGCAATACGTCGGTAATATATTTCGGAATTCTTCAAGAGCCGAAGCTTGAAAGGCTGGGTGTGTAAATGGCAAAAGCAACACGAAAGAAAAAGGGCGGGGCAGGGCCCGCCGTAAAGAAGAAAGGAAAGCTGAAGTTCATTCCCCTCGGGGGGCTTGGCGAGATAGGAAAGAACATCTTCGCCCTGGAGTACGACAAGTCCATACTCGTGGTGGACTGCGGCCTGATGTTCCCGGACGACGAGATGCTGGGCATAGACTTCGTCATACCGGATACGACCTACCTGGAGGAGAATAGGGAGAAGATAGTCGGCATGGTACTGACCCACGGTCACGAGGACCATATAGGGGGGCTTCCATTCGTGCTGTCGAAGATCCCGGTTCCTCTCTTCGGGACGAAGCTGACCCTGGGAATGGTGGGCAACAAAATGGCGGAGTGGGCGCCGGAGCTCGACCCCGATTACAGGGAGATAGAGGCGGGCGACGTGGTCGAGGCGGGGCCCTTCAGGGTGCGCTTCATAGCCGTATGCCACTCGATCCCCGACGGGGTGGGCCTCGCGATCGAGACACCGGTCGGCACGGTGGTCCACACAGGGGACTTCAAGCTGGACCCCACCCCGGTGGACGGCAGGCTGACCGGGTACGACGCCTTCTCCGAGGAGGGGCGTAAGGGGGTGCTGCTGCTCCTCTCCGACTCGACAAACGTGGAGCGGTCGGGCTTCACCGAGTCCGAGAGGGCGCTGTCCGGCACGCTCGACAAGATCTTCAGGCAGTACCGGACGAAGCGAATCATAATCGCATCGTTCGCGAGCAATCTGCACAGGGTTCAGCAGGTTGTGGACGCCGCGTCCAGGTTCAATCGCAAGATCGCCTTCGTCGGGCGCAGCATGCTGAAGAACGTCGAGCTGGCGAGGAATCTCGGCTACCTGCACGTCGATGACAAAATCGTCGTGGACGTGGACGACATACGCTCCGTGTCGCCCGGCTCGCTGGTGGTCATGACGACCGGGAGCCAGGGGGAGCCCTTCTCGGGGCTGGTGCTTATGAGCCGGGGGGAGCACAGGGTGATCTCCCTGAGCGAGAAGGACGTTGTGGCGATATTCGCGACGCCCGTCCCCGGCAACGAGAAGCTCGTGAGCAAGACGATCGACAGGCTGTTCGCCTGCGGCTGCGACGTGCTGTACGAGAAGGAGCGTGGTATTCACGTCTCCGGGCACGCGGCGAGGGACGAGCTTCGGCTCATGCTGAACATGACGAGGCCGAAGTTCTTCGTGCCGGTTCACGGCGAATATCGCCACCTGGTGAGGCACGCGGAGCTGGCCAGGGAGACGGGAGTCCCGGTCAAGAACGCATTCGTCCTTCTCAACGGCGACGTGCTGCAGCTTGACGGTGACAGGGCCGTGCTGAAGAAGAGGGTGCAGGCCGGAGGGATAATGGTGGACGGCCTCGCGCTCGGGGAGCTCCAGGGGAGCATCCTCAAGGAGAGGCGAGAGCTGTCGGAGGAGGGGTTGGTGATAGTGTCGATAGTGCTGTCGAAGGACGGGGAGCTAATTGCCGCGCCGGAGTTCGAGAGCCGCGGGTTTCTGCACCTGGAGGACGCCGGCACCCTCAAGGACGAGCTCGGCGAGCTTGTGGAGAAGCTGGTGCGCTCCTTCGGCGCCAAGGCGGCCGCAGAGCCGGATCAGCTGAAGAGCAGGGTCAGGGGGCGGATCAGGGATGTCCTGCGGCGCTTCGGGCGAAGCAGGCCGGTGATAGCGCCGATGATCACGGTGCTGAACCCACCCGTTCGTCGCGGAAGGAGGGAGAGGTGATGAGCGAGGCTCTTCCCGCTCTCTTCCTGGGGCTGCTCCAGGGGTTGACGGAGTTTCTGCCGGTGAGCAGCTCAGGCCACTTGGCGCTGGCCAAATCTCTCTTCTCGATCGAGGACGCATCCCTCTCCTACGACATACTGCTGCACTTCGCGACGATGCTGGCCACACTCTTCTTCTTCGGAAGGGACATAGTTCGCCTGTTCCTGGAGTGGCTCGCGGGCTTCCTATCGAGGAAGGAGAGGGGCGAGGGGTGGAACGTCGGATGGGCCGTCATCGCCGGCACCCTCTTGACAGGGGCCGTCGCGCTGCCGCTGAAACCGCTGGTGGTGCGGATGGGCTCGATGCCATGGGCTGTGGGGGCCGGGCTGCTGCTGACATCCCTGCTGCTGTGGATGGCCACATCGGATCGCGGGGATGAGCGGGACCCCCGCCCGATCACGCCGGTCAAGGGCCTGTTCATAGGCGTCGTCCAGGGGGTCGCGGTGCTGCCCGGGGTATCGCGCTCCGGGTCCACGATCTTCGCAGGGCTGCGGGCCGGTCTCGGGGCGGAGCAGGCCTTCCGCTTCTCATTTTTGCTGTCCATCCCCGCGGTGCTCGGCGCGACACTGCTGGAGGCGCGCGGCCTTTTATCGGTCGCCGCTCCCGGAGCCTCTCTGCCACCGGGGTGGCAGGCAGGGATGCTGGTCTCCTTCGCGGCGGGCTACTGCTCTCTGGTTCTGCTTCGCAGGGTGGCGGCATCGGGCAGGTGGCGCCCCTTCGCCGTCTACTGCGCCCTCGCCGGATTCCTGTCCATATTCCTGTCTATCGCGGGGTCGGCGTGATGGCGGCCGGCTCTTCCAGGAAAATCTGGCTGGTCCTGGCCTCGTTGATAATAGGCACGGTGGTCGGGCTCTATCTTCAGCGCTTCGCCTTGACCGAGCCCTTCTTCAGAGATATCCTTTCAACCGGGTTCGACCTGCGCGACGTGAACCTCGCCTTCGCGGAGTTCGGGCTCAGGTTGAGCATAAGGTGGAACGCGGGGACTGTGGCGGGAGGAGTGATCGGCATTTGGTTGGCCCGTTAGACCTGGTGCTGGCGTCGGCCAGCCCCAGGCGCAGAGAGCTTTTGAGTTCGCTCGGCTGGCGGTTCAGGACGGATGCGGCGGACGTGTGCGAGGAGCTGCTGGACGGAGAGTTGCCGAGGGACGCGGTGGTCCGCCTCGCCCGGGCGAAGGCCGGGGACGCGGTGCGCAGAAATCCGGGCAGCGTGGTCATAGCGGCGGACACGCTGGTGTCCTTGGACGGGAATGTCCTTGGAAAGCCCTCCGGCAGGGATGAGTCCTTCAGGATGATCTCCTTGCTGAGCGGCAGGACGCACAGCGTCTTCACGGGCATCGCCGTGAGGCGGGGGGGCGAGGAGAGGTTCGCGGTGGAGGAGACGAGGGTCGTGTTTCGACACCTATCCCCCGAGGCCGCGATGGCCTACGTCGATAGCGGGGAGGGGGACGACAAGGCCGGCGCCTATGCCATCCAGGGGCGAGGAGCGCTGCTCGTCTCCTCCATAGAGGGCGACTATTTCAACGTGGTCGGGTTGCCGCTCCGCGGTCTGAGCGGACTTTTGGAAGAGTTCGGCTGCTCCTTGGCCGAGCAGTGGAGGAATGCTCGATGAATAATAGGGAATTCGGCAAGGAGACTGGAAGGGGCTCCGGGCTCGTCGAGGTGGCGCGCGTCCGGCCCGCCCTGATTGTGGCGATCCTGCTGGCGATGCTCTCGATCCCCGCCCTTTTGCCCAGGCTCGCGGCGGAGAAGGAGGCCAGGAACGCCGCTATCGTGCTGGACTATCGCGACCTAGCGGCCTTCTCCGAGAGGGAGGGAAGGAGCGACGAGGAGCTCTGGCTGATACTGCGTCAGAGCGGTGCGATGGGGCTGATGGTGTCGGAGCTGACAGGACAGCAGCTCTCCCTGGGGGCGATGAAGCTCTACTACGGGCCGGCGTCGGGCCTGCCGGGGGCGGCGCCCAAGCTGGCGGCGGGTAATCCGATGCAGGCGTCAATGTTCATCCCGAAGGGCTTCCCCGGGGCAGAGATGATGCCCCCTCTTCTGAACGCGCGCTTCGAAGGGGTCCTCATACAGGAGTTCGAGACGGGGACGGCCGTGCTGCTGCCCAGGACGCTGGACGAGCTTCTGCTGACCGGAGTTGTCCCGGACGTGGATGGCTTGCTGCTGGCATCCAAGCACGACATACCGGTGTTCTACAGGCCCGCGCCCGCTCTTGCGCCGGACACGGGCGGTTCTCTCACAACCCTGGAGTCCCTGCTTCTCTCTTTCCCCCAGATCCGCACCGTATCCCCCTCCGCGGAGGTCGCGCTCGGCTATCCCGACCTTCGCCCCCTGGCGGACGTGATAAGAAGGCACGACCGATCGGTGGCGGCCGTGGAGTTCTCTCGGCAGGTAGGAGCGGTTCAGCTGAACTGGCTGGCCTATCCCAGGCTCATACCGTTGCACAGCGTCACCAACGAGGAGATACTGAGCAGGGGCATCACGCGGATCGGGCTTCACGAAAGGTTCATGAGGGCGGTCAAGGAGAGGGCGATCAGGCTGCTCGTCTTCCGCCCGTCCGCTATCGAGGTCTCAAGCGGCCAATTCGACTTCTTCCAGCAGGAGCTGCACCTCCTCGCCTCGAATATCTCCTCTTCCGGCGTCGCGCTGAGCTGGCCCGAGCCGTATCAGCCGTGGCGCACGGGAGTCCTCGGCGCCTTGGCCCTCTCGTTGGCGCTCGTCTTCACAGCGCTCCGCTTTCTTCAGAGGTTCATCGCGGGCGCATCTGGTGACACGGGCGCATCGTTGGCTTGGAGGGGCTCGGGAAGGGGCCTGATGGTGTTCGGCGGAATGGTCGTCCTGACCGGGATGCTAATCCTGTTCGTCCCGGCGGCGGCCCGTTCGGCTGGGGCCCTGACCGCTGTCCTGCTCGTGACCGAGGCCTCGTTCATCGCGCTGGACTCGTGGAGAAGGCCCTGGTTCGGGATACTCGGAAGCTTCCTCTTCGTGATCGCGGGCGGCCTCGCCATAGCGGCCTTCTTCAGCGACCCTCTCTTCATGCTGCGCCTCAGGACATTCTCGGGGGTCAAGGCCACTCTCTTCCTGCCGCCTCTGCTCTTGCTCCTGGCCGATTTCAAAAGCCGCGAGCACCCGGAGTCGCTCGTCGAGCTGTTCCGCAGGCCTCCGCTCTGGGGCGAGATGATCCTGCTGGCCCTGCTGCTGGGGGGTGCGGTGCTTGTTCTCTTCAGAAGCGACAACGTCCAGTTCGTGCCGGCCTTCGAGGTGAGGGTCAGGGAGATGCTTGAGCGAGCGCTGGTGGCCCGCCCCAGGAGCAAGGAGGTCTTCCTAGGCTACCCGGCCCTGCTGATCTGGTACTTCGTCCGCAGGGTCGACATGTGGCCCCGCTACAGGGAGGTCTTTCGCCTGGCCACGGTGGTGGGTTTCTCGTCGGCGGTCAACAGCTTCTGCCACTTCCACACGCCGCTGCACTTCATCCTGTTCAGGCAGTTCAACGGGCTGTGGACGGGATTGCTCGTCGGCACGGTCAGCCTTCTCATGCTCAAGATGCTGATCCTGCCCCTTTGGACCAGGCACGGAAAGATGATGACGGGTTGAGGGCGGAGCGCTCTCTGAAGGTCACCCTCTGCGGGTATTACGGTTTTGGCAACCTTGGTGACGAGCTTCTTGCCGAGGCACTGCTCGATTCACTCGAGAGGTACGGCGTGCCTCGAAGCGAAGTGGCGATGCTCTCCTCCGATCCGGAGGGCTCCGCCCGGCTGCACGGCGTCAGGGCCGTGTCGAGGTGGTCGCCGGTCGAGGTGTACCGGGTGCTTAAGAGGAGCGAGACCCTCCTCTTGGGAGGCGGAGGGCTCTTTCAGGACGCGACGAGCATGCGCTCGCCCCTGTACTACTGGGGAGTGGTCAGGATTGCGCTGATGGCGGGGGCGCGCCCCTGGTGCGCGGGGCAGTCGGTCGGCCCGTTCGAGTCGTCGCTCTCCGAGCGTTTGGCCAGATCCGCCCTGGGAAGCTGTTCCGTCCGCGGCGTGAGGGACGCAGGGTCCGCGGAGCTTTTAAGAGAGTGGGGGCTGGATTCCCGCCTGACGTGCGACCCGGCCTTCTCCCTTGCGGTGCCGTCGACGACGGGGCGGGGGGAGTTCCTGCTGGTTAACATCCGCCCGTGGGAGGGGGATCTGCCCCGTCGAACCGCCGTCGCGGCCTGCGACTACGCGTTGTCCGCCCGGGCCGCCGTCGTCGGCCTTGCGCTGGCGCGGGAGGACCTCTCAGTGATGGAGGGGCTGAGGGAGGAGGGTGTCTTCCCGGCAGAGAGGATCGTCCTGCTGGACGCGGGCGACTGGCGAGACGAGTGCCGGACTCTTATGGGCGCCGCCGTCGGCGTGATCGCGATGCGCCTCCACGCCTCGGTGCTGGCGCTGCTGTTCGACCGTCCGTTGACCGTTGTCCCGTACGACCCGAAGGTCGCGGGACTGGCAGAGGCATGGAAAATCCCGGCATGGAGCGGCGCAGGTCGACTGCCCCCGCCCGGTATGCCGGTCAAGGGCCGTGCGGATGAAAGGCTCGAGTTTCAGAGAGTGTTCGGAGAGCTTTGCTCGAGGGCTTTGCTAGATGACCAAGGGGAGTGAGGGTATGACTGCCGGCAATTCATTTCTGATGTCGAAGGCGGCGGAGATAAGGCGCGATGTCGTGCGCATGATAGGGCTGGCCCGTTCGGGATGGCTCTCCGCCTCTCTTTCCATAGTGGATATTCTAGTATGGCTCTACTGGGAGGAGATGTCGGTCAACCCGTCCAGCCCCTGGCTGGAGACCAGGGACAGGTTCGTGCTGGGCAGGGGGGAAGGAGCGCCCGCTCTCTACGCGACTCTTGCCGGCAAGGGCTTCTACGAGAGGGACGAGCTATGGAGCTACAGGCGTCTCGGGGCGATGCTGCAGGGGTATCCTCTTGCCTTGCGGATTCCCGGGGTAGACGCCCCCGGGGGAGGCTCCCGCGGCATGGGGCTGGGAATAGCGAACGGGCTCGCCCTGTCCCTTCGCGGAAGAAGGGTCTCGTCGTCCGTGTTCTGCCTGACGGGGGAGGACGACGCACGCGAGGGAGTCTTCTGGGAGGCGGCCGCCTCCTCTCCGCGCTTCGGACTGGACAACCTCGTGCTTCTGTTCGAGACGAGGGGCGGCTCTCCCTCCACCGGGGATAAGCTTCGCTCCTTCGGGTGGCGCACGGAGGAGTGCGACGGGCACGACTTCGCGTCGATAGGAGCGGCCTTCAAGGCACTGTCCCGGGCCGAGGGCCCCCTGTGCATCTTCGCCCGCACGGTTCTCGGCAAGGGGGTCTCGTTCCTCGAGGGAGATCCCTGCGCGGAGCGGAAGGTCCCCGACAGGGAGAGAGTCGACATGGCTCTGTCGGAGCTGAACGGGGAGGGTGTGCTATGAGTGTCGAGAGAAGCATGATGGATTCATTCGCACAGGCCTTGTCTTCGCTGGCGGCCTCCGATGAGAAGATCGCCGTCGTGGGCTGCGCGAAGGAGGGCGAATGGGCGTCGAGGATGGCGGAGGTCGTGCCGGGGAGGTTCTTCGATGCCGGGGCGGGGGAGCAGAATTTGATCCTGACCGCCGCCGGCATGTCCCTCGGGGGCGAGAACGTCTTCGTCGCGGGAAACGCCGCGCTGCTCGCAGGCAGGGGTTACGACCAGGTAAGGGCTGCGGTGGCCATTCCGTCTCTTCCGGTCAAGCTGGTCGGGCTTGACTCCGGGCTGTCCGCCGGTCCGGACGGCGCGTGCAGGCAGATGCTGGAGGACATGGCCCTGATGCGGGCTTTGCCGGACATGGCAGTGGTGACGCCCGCCGACCACACATCGGCTCTCGCTCTGATAAAGTCCGCGGCCTCGTACGGCAAGCCAGTCTACATCCGCCTGAGCGGAGCTCCTGTTCCCGACGTCTACGAGGACGGGGATGACTCCTTCTCCCTGGGGGGAGGAAGGGTCCTTCGGGAGGGAGGAAGCGTCACGATATGCTCTTGTGGTATCATGGTCAGCGAGGCTGTAAAGGCCGCCGAGGTGCTCTCCCGCCAGAATATAAGCGCCGAAGTCATCGACTGCTACAGCCTCTCCCCGCTTCCGGCCCAGGCCATCCTGGACTCGGTCAGAAGGACGGGCTGCTGTGTCACGGCCGAGGAACATATATCCGCGGGGGGGCTGGGCGAGGCTGTGGCCTCCTTGACGGCCGGCAGCTACCCGGTACCGGTCAAGATGGTGGCCGTCTTCGACAAGTTCGGCCAGAGCGGAACACCCCGGGAGCTGAAGGAATATTACGGGCTCACGGCCTCGCAGATAGTCAGCGAGGCCATGCAGGCCTGGATAATGCGCAGGAGGTAGTGCATGGATATACGCTTGTCAGGCGTGACAAAGGTATTCGAGCCGGAAATTGTCGCCCTGGAGGACATCTACCTGTCGGTGGACAGCGGCGAGTTCGTATACCTCATCGGCATGACCGGCTCCGGAAAGACGACTTTGCTGAGGCTGATATCGCGGGAGTACCTGCCCACCAGGGGACAGATAAGCGTCGGGGACCGAAACCTGAGGAAACTGCGCTCCTCGGAGCTTCCCTACTACAGGAGGGAGGTAGGGGTGGTCTTCCAGGATTTCAAGCTCCTGCAGAACTACACTGTGTTCGAGAATGTCGCCTTCGTGCTGGAGGCGATGGGAATACCTCCCAAGCTGGTGGAGAGCAGGGCCAACGAGGTGATAGACCAGGTGGGGCTGTGGCGCAGGAGGTTCCTCAGGCCGCCGCAGCTCTCCGGGGGCGAGCAGCAGAGAGTGGCCATAGCGCGCGCGATGGTGAACTCCCCCTCGGTCTTCCTGGCCGACGAGCCCACGGGAAACCTCGATCTGCGCACTTCCGAGGAGATCATGAGGCTATTGCTCTCGATAAACGCGGCGGGGACCACCGTGATAGTGGCCACCCACGACCAGCACCTGGTCGATTCGTACAGGCAGCGACTTGTAGAACTGCACAACGGGCGCACCAGGCGAGACGAGAGAAGGGGGAGGTATTTCGTAGATGGCGAGCTTTAGATACGCCCTCAGGGATACTTTCAGGCTGCTCTTCAGGCACTGGGGGCTCAGCATCCTTACGCTGCTGACGGCCGCGTCGGTGCTGTACATTCTTGGATTCGCCTCTCTCTTCGCCATGAACACCAGGTACATGATCTCTCGCATAGAGGGCGCGATGGTGGTGCAGGCCTACATGAAGAGGGGAGAGAGTGCGGATCGGGCGCTGGAGCTGATGGAGTCGTCCCCCCTGGTCGCATCCGTGGCGGCGATAAGCCCGGAGGAGGCGCTCGAGAGGCTGAGGGCGAAACTGGGCAACCAGGCGCGGGCCATCACGCTCCTCGGGGAGAATCCCCTGCCCTGGAGCCTGGAGATCCAGGTGCGGAAGGCGGAGCACATCACCCCTCTTGTCAGGGATCTCATGGTGATGCCGTCGGTCGAGGAGGTGCTCTATGCGGGCAAGCTCGTCGAGAGGCTTGCCAACCTCTCGAGGACGTCGGCCACCGTCTCTGGCATAGTGCTGATGTTCACCCTGCTGATAAGCACACTGGTCATCTTCAACACGATAAGAATCGCCATCTACTCGCGCAAGGAGGAGATAGAGGTGATGGTCCTGATAGGGGCCACTTCGACATATATATCGCTGCCCTTCGTCTTCCAGGGCATGTTCCTGGGCGCGGGCGGCGCGGCCCTCGCCATCCTGGGACTTGCGAGCACCTACGCCTCGGCCGTGGAGGTGATACGCTCCTCCCTGGCATTCGTGGACATAATCGTCGACCCGAAGATCCTCGGGCAGTTCTTCCTCTTCCTGTTCGGGGCGGGGGCCACGACCGGATGGATGTGCAGCTGGATCGCGGTCAGCCGCTTCACCGCCAGGGGCATGCGCTCGAGGTGACCCGATTTCATACTTGCAAGGTGGTGGTACCAGGTGAAGTTGAATAAAGTTCGCCTACTCGCGGTCTTCGCCGTCGCGCTCGGACTGCTCCTGCCCTGTCCGGCCACCGGGGACTCCGGTCTTGACTCGAAGCTCGTCCAGGAGGAGGCCCGGATGAGGGCCCTCGAACGACAGATAAAGGAGCATCAGAATCGGGTCAAGCAGATAGGCGAAAGGGAGCAGGGAGTCATCTCCCGGATAGAGGATCTGGACCAGAAGAAGAACCTGACTGAGCAGCGCATCCGCGTCCTTGAGCTGAGGAACGAAAAGGCCAAGAAGACGGTTGAGGAGCTCAACGCCGAGATCCAGGCCACCGAGTGCGAACTCGACTCCATGAGGAGCGTGCTCGAGGGGCGGCTCCTGAACATCTACAAGTACGGCGGGATAGCCGAGTTCAACCTGCTGCTGTCCGCATCCACAGCTCACGAGGCGATGGAGACGACCCTGCTGCTGAACCGCATCGCGCAGCAGGACGAGCTCATGATAACGGACATGCTCTCCAAGAAGGAGCGTCTTGGCGAGGCCGTGGTCCAGCTTGAAGAGGAGCGAAGGCAGCTCGCTGCGAACGCCGCCGCCCTCGAGCAGAGCAGGATGACCTACCGGAAGGAGATAGCGGAGAGCAACGCCTTTCTGCAGAAGGTGAGGAGCGAGCGCGACCTGCACCAGAAGGCGGTCAAGGAGCTCCAGGACTCCCAGCGAGAGATACAGGCCACCATAATGGATCTCATGAAGAAGAAGAGGGAGAAGGAGATGCTCCCCGGCAAGCCGGAGCCGCCGACCCGGCGAGAGGAGCTTCCGTCGGGGGGAAAACTGGCCTGGCCGCTGCCGTCGAGGGGGGAGATCGTCAGCAAGTTCGGTATGAGGGTGCATCCCACCTTCAAGACGCGCATCATGCACACGGGAATCGACATAAGGATGGCCAACGGCACTCCCGTGTATTCGGCGGGTCCGGGGGAGGTTCTCTACGCCGGATGGCTGAGGGGCTACGGCCAGATCGTAATAATCGACCACGGCAGGTCGCTTTCAAGCGTGTACGCCCACCTCGGAAGGCTCGACGTGGGCGAGGGGGACAGGGTGAAAACGGGACAGACGATCGGCGTGGTCGGCATGACCGGGACCACCACCGGGGCGCATCTTCACTTCGAGGTCAGGGTGAACGGCGAGGCGAAGGACCCAATGCAATACCTCGGCAAGTAGGCAGAGGACAAGGTAAAGGAGAGTAGGGATGGAGAATAAGAAGATGTCCCTCCGCGGACTGTGCTCCCGGGCGGGAGGACTCGTGATAGGCGTGATAATTGGCGCCGTTGTCGCCGGGGGGCTGTTCACCGCCGGGGCGACGGACCTTGGGGAGTTCGCGAAGGTCTCGCCGTTCAACGTCCGCTCGATGTGGTTGATGAAGCAGGCCCGCTCCATCGTGGAGACGTACCAGGTGGACTCGGGCACCAAGGAGGTCAAGGAGGAGGACCTTCTCTACGGTGCCGTCAAGGGGATGGTGGCTGCCTGGGGCGACCCGTACACCCGCTTCGTGGAACCCGCGCAGCTGGCGGAAGAGGAGATCGAGATGGAGGGTCGCTACGGGGGGCTCGGGATCTACATAGGCCAGCGCGACGGAAAGACCCTCGTGATCAGCCCGATCGAGGATACCCCCGCCGACCGGGCGGGCCTCAAGCCGAACGACCAGATAGTGAAGATAGGCGACGACATCATCCTGGGCTGGGACTCCCAGAGGGTCGTGAAGGAGCTTCGGGGGGAGCCTGGAGTGGTCGTGACGATATGGGTCAGGCGCGAGGGCGAGGAGGAGCTGCTCGAGTTCGCCATCGAGAGGGAGATAATCAAGATCAAGTCCGCCCGGTGGGAGATGATGGAAGGGGATCTCGGCTATCTGAAGCTCACCCATTTCAAGCAGAACACGGCGGAGGAGTTCGGAGCCGGGCTCGAGGAGCTAATCGAAGAAGGGGCCAAGGGGTTGATCCTCGACCTCAGGAACAATGGGGGGGGCCTGCTGAACGGCGCCATGGAGATCTCCGACATGTTCCTCGACGGGGGGACGGTGGTGGTCATCAGCGGCAAGGTGGCGAGCATCAACGACGAGGTGTTGGCGTCGCCCGGCACGGTCACCGACCTGCCCATGGTGGTGCTTATAAACGAGGGCAGCGCGTCCGCCTCGGAGATAGTCGCGGGCGCCCTGGTGGACAGGGGGAGGGCCCTCTCCGTGGGCAAGAAGACCTTCGGTAAGGGATCGGTGCAGACCCTGTTCAACCTCGGCGACGACTGCGGACTGTACGTCACCATAGCCAGGTATCGCACCCCCTCAGGAAGGATAATCGACCACGAGGGGCTGGAGCCGGACATCGAGGTCGAGGGAGAGGTCGCGAAGGACGTAGAGGACGACGAGCAGCTTAAACGTGCCAAGTCGGAGCTGCGCGACCTGATCTCCGGAAAGGCCGTCACGGCACCGAGGCCGAAGGTCGCGTCCGACGACCAATAGCGCCTGCAAGGGCTGACGGACAAGAGAGGTGACGAGGGATGTTCCTGGCCGATATCGGGTACTGCTCCCCGAAGGACGCGGCGGAGATATTCGCGTTGGAGGAGCTCTCGTCGGTGTCCCCCTGGCCGTTAAGCCTGATCCGCAGGGACCTCGCGGGCGAGACGGCGATGATCTATCTCGGCGCCAGGGGCAAGGATTTGCTCCTGGGATTCGCCGCCCTCGGTCCATGTCGCAGGGGCGCGGAGCTGGCCAGGATCGCCGTGCGGCCGGACTACCGGAGGAGGGGCATAGGATCGCAGCTTCTCGTCGGCGCCTCCGAGGTCGCCCTGTCGCTGGGCTACACCAGGCTGAGCCTCCATGTACGGGCCTCTCAAAGCGGCGCGCGCGCCTTCTACGAGAGGAACGCGTTTCTGCCGCTGGCGCCCGCTCCCGGCTATTACGAGGGCGGCGAGGACGCGTTGCTCATGGAGTCCTCTCTGCCCCTGGTCATTGTCGCCGACGCTCTTTAGAAACGGGGTTGCACCTAAGTGAAATGGAAGGCATTATCTCTGATCAGAAAAACATCTGAAAAACTGCCAAAGCCCCTACTGGTCCGAATTGGCGGCCTGTTGGGCTTTCTTCTGTGGTCTTTCAGCGGAAGACGGGTCCGAGAGGCGGAGGAGAGGTGCATGAGGGCCCTCCGGGTGGACAGAAAGAGGGCGCGCAAGATCGTGCGCGGCTCATACGAGAATTTGGGGCGCTCCGTGCTGGAGTTCGCCTCCATCGGAACTCGGACCAAGGTCGGGTCGCTGGTGGAGTTGCAAGGCGAGGAGCACCTGGAGAGGGCCTTCAGGAGGAAAAAGGGCGTCATACTCATGTCGGCCCACCTGGGCAACTGGGAGTACGGCGCCGCCCTGCTCTCCGAGCGGGGCTACCCGGTCAATGCCATCGGCGCCGACCAGAGGGAGGACAGGATGACCTCCCTGATAAAAGAGCTTCGCGAGGTGCGCGGGGTGAAGACCATAGGCAAGGGGCTGGATCTCAAGGGGGCAATGAGATGCCTGAAGAAGGGTGAGCTGCTGGCCGTCCTGATCGACCAGGATGTGAGGGATAGGGGGGTCTTCGTGCCCTTCCTCGGCCTGCCGGCCTCGACCCCTTTCGGCATAGCGAAGATGGCCCGGAGGCTCGGTGCCACGATCATCCCCTGCGCGGTCGTCCGGCGGGGAGCTTCGCACCTGCACGTTTTTCATATGCTGGCCTCCCCCTGGGAGGAGGGGTTTCCTCCCGAGGGCGAGACGATGGAGGCGGCCATGACCAAGTGCAACGACGTGGTCGGCGAGCTCATAAGAGGGACCCCCGACCAGTGGATGTGGCTCTATCCGCGCTGGGCGACTCGTCCGGGGACTCAGTCGTGCAAGTAGGGATCGACCCGGGGCGCGACAAGTCCGGCTGGGCCGCGGTAGGGGACGGCGGAGAACTGCTCGCTTCCGGCATCTTCCGCTCCGCCGAGGCTCGATCCTTCTTCGAGGCATTGGCGAGCGGATCCTTCGAATCGCTCGGAGAGTTTACGATAGAAAAACCGAGGCCCTGGAGCGAGCCTATGTCTGTCTCCGAGATTCTGATGGGAGACGGAACGGGAAAAAACGCTCTTTTTTCACTTGCGCAATCCTCGTCTTTTAAGGTAAAGTTAGTGTCTGAAAGAGGGACGACCCTCGCCGCGCGCGTTCTATATTGGAGGCTTCATCCGCCGCGCGGCCTGTGGAGGCTCGTGTCGACAAAACTGCGCAAGCCGCAAAGGGACGTGGACGATCTCGCGGCTTGGGCGATAGTCCTTGACTACCAACGCATAAAGGTTCAGAGCACGGAAAGGAAATGGTGAGAGGTATGGGAACGGAGAAGCTGGCGACCCTTGTCAACACATTTGGTTCTTCTCTGATGTCGGTCAGCAAGGAGATGGGAGTCGAGCTAACCTTGGCGAAATCGGAGGTGGCCAAGGGGGTGAACGTCCAGGGCAGTCGCCTGGCCGCCCTTATCGGCATAGTGGGCGGGGGCATTCAGGGCACGGCGGTGATCATGCTGGACGACGGCGGCTTCAACGCCACCGTTCGAGCCATGTCGGGCGGCATGATAACGCCCAATCTCGATGACCCGGTATCTATGAGCGTGATCGGCGAGCTGGCCAACATGGTGGGGGGACGCGCGCTGATCCAGTCCGGCATAGTCGGCACCGAGGTGACGCCCCCTCAGCTGATCTCCGGCGACGGCATCAAGACGATCCCCAGCCAATCCCCGGGGATACGAAGCTTCACCCTTCCCTTCAAGCTCGCGGACGGAGGAACTCTGTTCCTGGTCCTGTCATTCAGCATCTGACCGACAACCACACTGAAATAATCGAGCCGTGAGAGGCCGCTTGCCGGTCCTCTCACGGCTCGTCCGTCTCCATAGAACCGAAGGATCAGAGGTCCTCTCCCTCCGTCTTTGCCACGACGGCGGCGACGCATGCGTCCCCGATCACGTTGATCGAGGTCCTCGCCATGTCGAGCACCGCGTCTATCCCCGCCACGAGAGCGGCGCCCTCAAGCGGCAGGCCGACCGCCGTCAGTACGAGCGTCAGCATTATCAGCCCGGCGCCAGGGACTCCCGCCGTCCCTATAGAGGCCAGAGTGGCCGTGAGGACGATGTTGAGCTGGGCGCCGATGCCGAGGGACAGTCCGTAGGCCTGGGCCACGAACAGAGCGCAGACTCCCTGGTACAGGGCCGTTCCGTCCATGTTGATCGTCGCGCCCAGGGGCAGCACGAAGGACGAGACCTTCTCCGAGATGCCGAGGTTCTCGCGGGCGTTGCGGATCGTGACCGGCAGCGCCGCCGCGCTCGACCTCGTGACGAAGGCCGTCAGTCCCGCCTCGCGGATCCCCTTCAGGAACCACATGGGCGACTTCTTGACCACGGAGATGATCAGGGCGGAGTAGACTACCAGAAGCTGGAGTGCACAGCCTATGTATACGGCTATGATCACCTTGGCGAACGGTGCCAGCACCGACAGACCGTACTTGGACACGGTGTCGGCTATTAGCGCGAATACGCCGTAGGGCGCAACCATCATGACCAGCCCGGTGAGCTTGTACATCGTCTCGGCCATCGAGTCGAAGAAGCTTATCAGGGGAGTCCCCTTGTCCTTCGCCAGCACAGCCGACACTCCGAGGAAGAGGGCGAAGACGATGATCTGGAGCATCTGCCCGTCGACGGCCGCCTTCAGAGCGTTGTCCGGGAAGAGGTTCAGAAGGACGCTCTTGATGCTCGGCGCCTCCTTGGCGTCGAACTGCAGTCCCTCGCCTATGGCCAGGCCGACGCCCGGCTGAAGGAGATTGCCTAGCATCAGGCCGATGACTATCGCGACGGCCGTGGTGGCAAGGTAAAGGATCAGCGTCTTGATGCCGATCCTGCCGAGGTCGCGTGGGTCGCCGATCGACGCCGCTCCAACCACCAGGCTGGAGAAGACCAGGGGAACGATGAGCATCTTGAGCAGCTTCAGGAAAGCGCTCCCGACTGGCTCCACGTACTGAACCTTCTCCCCGAGGACAGCTCCGGCGACGATTCCGAGTGCAAAACCAATGCCGATCTGCCAAATTAGAGGTATCTTCTTCTTTTCCGACAACAGTACCGCCTCCTTTTACAAAATAGTAACCACGCTAAAAAAACCGAACTTGCGAACGACCACCTCCCCCCGACAAGTCGCTTTTGAGAAAGCATACTCCATTTTGCTTGTGAATTCCAGCACGGACAAAAATTTCAAATTACTGTAAGATAGTTCAGGAGGTCGACGTGTAGCAAGATGGCCTTGATTCTGTTAGGATATAGTGACTTTTTACATCCAATCCGCAGCTTGAGGGGAGGGAGAAGCGTCTTGTCGAAGAAGCGATTGTTGACCGCGTTGATCATGATTCAGCTCGTCCTTTGCGGGCCCGCCTCCGCCCGAATGGGGGGCGTGGTGCTCGCCCTGTCCGGCGGTGGCGCCAGGGGCCTCGCGCACATCGGTGTCCTCGAGGCCCTGGGTGAACAGGGCATACCGATAGCGGGCATAGTCGGGACTAGCATGGGCTCGATAATCGGCGGCCTGGCGGCAAGCGGCTACTCTCCGGACGAGCTTCGCCACGTTGTGGAAGAGCTCGACCTGACGAACCTCATGTCCGAGAGGACAAACCCGATCTTCGTGCCCCTTCCGTCGGACAACATATCGCCCAGGAGCAGCCTGCCCTGGGTGAGGCTGAGCCAGTCGGGGGAGGTAATAGGCCCCCTGGGCGGGATAACCGGCGTGAAACTGCTCGAGCGCTTCGCCCAACTCGCCTCTCGGATACACGTGGTCCGCTTCGACGAGCTCCCCATTCCCTTCGCGGCCGTGGCCACTGACCTGGAGACGGGGGAGAAGGTCGTCCTTCGTGCGGGAAGCCTCGCCTCCGCCATGAGGGCCTCTATGGCCATCCCCGCTATCTTCGAGCCGTGGCCATTGGGAGACAGGCTGCTCGTCGACGGAGGCCTTGTGTCCAACCTCCCGGTCGAGACGGCGAAAGAGCTGTTTCCCGGCTACCCGGTGATCGCGGTGGATGTGACGGGCCAGCTCAGGTCGAAAAAGGAGATCCGCAACCTGGTGGACGTGGTCGACCAGTCCATCACCATCTTCACCAGCAGAAACGTGGAGTGGGAGAAGCCGATGGCCGACCTGCTCATATCCCCCCCAGTGGAGGGGGTCAGCATCTTCGATCTCGTAGGCGCGGAGAACGTGATCGACGGGGGCAGGCGAGCGGCGCTCGAAGTGCTTCCGGAGATAATCGCCCTCTCGGAGTCCGCGCCCAGCGCGGCCCAGCCGGAGTTCTTCGGACTGGAGGCGAACGTCTCCTCCATAGAGGTCGAGGGCGCGTCGATGGAGCTGGCGTCCGCGATAGTAAAGAAGTACGGCGCCTGGATAGGCAGGCCGCTGAGCTCGCTCGAGGTCCTCAAGGCCAGCCGGCAGATAGGCGAGAGGGACGACGTGCTGTCAGTGGACTACCGGTTCGAGGCACGGGGCCCCGACGTCGGGGTGGTATTCATCGTCCAGAGGAAGCCCGCGCTGGAGATCAACTTCGGTGGGTACACGACCAACCTTCATCCCCAAAGGTGGCTCTATGTCAGCGGGATAAGGCGCTACCTCTTCAGGGAGGGGGATGCGCTCAAGTTCAACCTCAGGATCGGCGACCAGTGGGGGGTGGACGCGAGCTACTTCGACACCCCCGAACTGAAACCCTGGGAGATACGCCTCTCCGCCTACAACTGGGAGCTGGAGCCGGAAAACGCGGAAAAACGCTCCTGGGACAGGTATGCCCTCGGCTTCTACAAACACTTCACGTCGGGGGAGTTCACCGGCGGTGCGGGCTACGCCGTCGAGCGCACTCACTCCAGGGGGGAGGAGTTCGACTCGCACGGGCCGACCCTGTTCCTGACGTCCGACACCCTCAACGACCCGGTGGACCCGACCGAGGGCGCCCTGCTGCACCTCCAGGCCTGGTGGGCCAACCTGGACGAGCTCCTGTACAGGATCACGTACTTCAGGGCATCTCGCTTCGCGGACGACTGGCGATTCTACTTCCGCGCCGGCTTCGCGGAGGGGAACGTGAACCACGAGGGGCACGCCGTCTATCTGGGCGCCGCCGAGGAGCTGTACAGCTACTCAGGAAATCCGATCGAGGCCGAGCGAATGGCCTGGTGGAACGTCGCCTTCAGGCGAGTGATGATGAAGAGCTGGTGGGGGGCCCTGAACACCGAAATTTTCGGCGGCATGGGGTTCGCCTTCGACGACGACTGGAACCGCTTCCGAGACCTATGGGAGGCCGGTGTCTCCTTCTCCATCCCGGGCGTACTGTTCGACGGCAAGCTGATGTTCATCTACAATGACGAGAAGGACTTCAAGATAGGATTCTTCCTGGGCAGCCCCGTATGGGGCAAATACCCTCTGCCCTGACCCTGGAAAATACGAAAGAATTACCCCGCGATAGGGGACGCACGACAGGAGGAAGTGAATATGGCACGCAACATAACACCGAGAAAAGAGGACTACTCCCAGTGGTACCTCGACATAATAAAGGTCGCCGAGCTGGCGGACCACGCGCCCGTGCGCGGATGCATGGTCGTGCGCCCCACCGGCTACGCGATATGGGAGAGCGTCCAGCGGCACTTCGACGACGCATTCAAGGAGACAGGGCACGTGAACGCCTACTTCCCCCTGCTTATACCCAACTCCTTCCTGGAGAAAGAGGCGGAGCACGTCGAGGGCTTCGCCCCCGAGTGCGCCGTGGTCACACACGCCGGGGGGGAGGAGCTCGAGGAGCCGTTGGTCGTCCGCCCAACCTCCGAGACGGTCATAGGGCACATGTACAGCAAGTGGGTCCAGTCCTGGCGTGACCTCCCCATACTCATCAACCAGTGGTGCAACGTCATGAGATGGGAGAAGCGCCCCCGCCTCTTCCTCAGGACGTCGGAGTTCCTGTGGCAGGAGGGGCACACGGCACACAGCACCGCCGAGGAGGCGATGGAGGAGACACTGAAGATGCTCGAGGTCTACCGGACGGTAATGACAGACAAGCTCGCCCTTCCCGTCATACCGGGCGAGAAGACCGAGGGCGAGAGATTCCCCGGAGCGGTCAACACCTACACCTGCGAGACCATGATGAGCGACATGAAGGCCCTCCAGGCGGGCACCAGCCACTTCCTCGGCCAAACTTCGCCAAGGCCTTCGACATCAAATTCCAGAACCAGGCAGGGGAGCTCGAGTACGCCTGGACGACGAGCTGGGGAGCCTCCACCCGCCTCATAGGCGCACTGATCATGACCCACTCCGACGACGACGGACTCGTCCTGCCCCCGCGCACGGCACCCGTCAAGGCGGTTGTCCTCCCGATAAGCACCGACGAAGATAAGCTCGCCTCCACCCTGCTGCCGAGGGCCGAGGAGATATCCGCCTCTCTCGACGCCGCCCTCGGCGGCAGATACACAACGGTCGACAGGCAGTTCCACCTCCGCCCCGGCGACAGGTTCTTCCACCACCTTCAGAAGGGAGTTCCCTTCCGCATAGAGCTGGGTGAGAGGGAGATGGCCGAGGGCAAGGTCCGCGTGGTCAGAAGGGACACGGGCGAGAGGTTCGACATACCGACGGAGACGCTGGCGAACCGCATGACGGAGCTCCTCGAAGAGATGCAGATCGCAATGCTGGACAGGGCCATAGCCTTCCGAAGGGAGAACACCAGCTTCGCGGCTTCCTACGACGAATTCAAGGCCGCCATGGCGGAGAAGGGCGGTTTCATAGAGACCTATTTCGCAGGCACGACCGAGGACGAAAGGGTCATCAAGGAGGACACGGGCGCCAGCTCCCGCTGCATGCCGCTCGAATCGGACGACACCGGCACCTGCATGTTCACCGGAAAGTCCGGCGCGCGCAGAACCATCTTTGCCAAGGCCTACTAGTTTCAATTTCAGGGGAAAAAAGTGAGAAAATCATATTTTTCCAGTTGACAAGGCCAGAAAACGTGATATTATACCCCTCGCGCCTTTGAAACGGCGTGTTTTTCCCTCTGTCCGGGGATGAGCCCGTGCGGAGGAGTCTTGAACCTTGACAGTCTTATAAGAGCGAGATAAGCATGATAAATCAGCGAACAGCAATAATCCGAGAGTTTGATCCTGGCTCAGGACGAACGCTGGCGGCGTGCTTAACACATGCAAGTTGTACGGTCTTGTGCTATTGAATCTCCTTCGGGAGTG
>MTBK01218238.1_pt1 | contig 70709 bp, 61 predicted proteins | sample 1535981 | NCBI WGS metagenome assembly MTBK01 (sample SAMN06109225, study PRJNA356200) | anaerobic digester metagenome | isolation source: biogas reactors fed with pig manure or primary and secondary sludge | place: Spain | collected 2016-06-30
AGGCGCACGGAGTCGTAGAACTTGTCCAGCCGTTGGGTTTCGGCGTCGAGGCCGTGGCCGTCGAGGGCGTCGGTCATCGCTTGCATGACCTTGGATACCGGGTTGTGGGCGGCGAAGTCGTGGCCGGCGAACAGGGCGTCGAAGATGGGTTTGGTGATGAGGTGCTGGGAGAGCATGTTGATCGCGTCGTCGCGGCTGATGGAGTCGTTGAGGTTGTCGCGCAGCCCTTTCCAGAACCGCTCAAACTGTTCGGTGACCGCCTGGGCGGTGTCGGGCGAGGCCAAGATGGCGTTGATGCGGGTGACTTGGGCGGCGGCGATGTCGGCGACATCGGCGGCCCACTGGTCCCAGTAGACGCGGGTGCCGACCTTGTCGACGATGCGGGTGTAGATCGCTTCCTGCCATTGCCCGACGGAGAACAACGCCATCTGCGACGGCGTGGTGGCGCCCTGGTCTGCGTTGTCGGTGGTGGGTCCGAGGTGCGCCCCGAGGAGCTGGCTGCCCATGCCGGGGGTGTCTTTGGTGCCGGCGTTGAGGGAGATGCTGTTGATCATCGCGTCGAACCGCTCGTCGTGGGAGCGCAGCGCGTTGAGGACCTGCCAGACCACTTTGAAGCGCTGGTTGTCGGCCAGGGCGGTGGCGGGTTCGACCCCCGACGGTACGGCGATGGGCAGGATGACGTAGCCGTAGTCCTTGCCCGGGGACAGCCGCATCACCCGGCCCACCGATTGCACCACGTCCACCAAGGAGTTACGAGGGTGCAGGAACAGCACCGCGTCCAGGGCGGGGACATCAACCCCTTCGGAGAGGCACCGCGCGTTGGTCAGGATGCGGCATTCGCCCTCCACCACAGGGGCTTTGAGCCACGCCAGTTCGGCGTTGCGGGTCAGGGCGTTGTAGGTGCCGTCCACGTGGCGGACGTCGCAGACCAGGCCGCGGTTGGTGTCGCTGACCGGGTGCCCGTGGTCTTCCATGGTGTCGAGGGTCTGCTGATAGCTCGAGACCACGCGCGGGAACATCTTGGCCAGCTGTTTGGAGGCGGCGATGTCTTTGGCGAAGGCGACTGCGCGTTGCATCGGCGGGTCGTCGGCGGCGAAGTTGGGGGTGCCGTCGGCGGTGGCCCCGGCGCGTTTGGCCAGGCCGTTCCAGCAGCCGACGATCTTTGAGGCGTCATCGAGGTGCAGTTCGCCCTCGGCGGCGAGTTGTTGCTGCATGGGGGCGGTGATGGCCGACTCGTCGACGGTGAGGACCAGCACCTTGTAGTCGGTGAGCAGGCCGCGCTCGACGGCATCGCCGAACGACAGGTGATGGAACTCCGGGCCGTAGCGCACCTCGTCGTCCATCGACACCAGCTCGGCGGAATACTGCTCGGCCTTGTCCTTGACGGTTTCGGCGAAGATTCGCGGGGTCGCCGTCATGTATAGCCGGCGGGCGGCGCAGATGTAGTCGGCGTCGTGGATGCGCACGAAGTTCGACTCGTCGTCACCGGCCAGGGTGACCCCTGTCGTGCGGTGGGATTCGTCAGCCACCACAAGGTCGAAGCGGTCTACTCCGAGGGCTTGGGCGTCGGCCACGGTGGGCAGGGACTGATAGGTGGAGAACACCACGGTCAGGCCTTTGGCCCGCTTGCGGTGCTCCATTTCCTCGCGAAGCTTGGCCGGGTTGGTGGTGACCGGGATCGGCACGTCGTGGACGTTGAAGTCTTCGATGCTGCGCAGCTTGCCCACCTTGGTGTCTGAGCACACTCCGAAGGCCCGCATGTCGAGTTCGCACTGCGCGGTCCACTCCCGCAGCGACTGGCTGAGCAGCGAGATCGACGGGACCAGGAACAGCACGCGGGCGCTGCCGCCGGCCTCCTCAGCGATCCGTTCGGCGATCTTCAGGGCGGTGAACGTCTTTCCGGTGCCGCACGCCATGATGAGTTTGCCTCGGTCATTGCCCACCGCGAAGCCGCCCAGGACCGCCTCGATCGCCTCAACCTGGTAGGGGCGGGGCTGCTTCCTCTGTGCGGGGGACAACCCGATGGCGAGGTTGCCTTGCGGCCAGGCGATGTCCCAGTCGATGGGGCTTTCGGCGATGTCGGCCATACCGATCCGCTGCACCGGGATCTGCTGATTGCCTAAGGCGTCCTCGGCGTTCTTGCCCCATTTGTCGGTGGTGGAGATGATCACCCGGTTGGTGAACGGTTTCTTGCCCGAGGCGGTGAAGAACGAGTCGATGTCGCTCTTGGCGAGCAGGTGGCCAGGTTCGTAGAACTTGCATTGGATCGCGGTGAGATTGCCGGTGTCACGCTCCCGGGCCACCAGGTCGATACCGGTGTCCGGCTTGCCGGCCCGGCCTTCCCAGTCGATCCAGCGGCAGACCTCGTCATACTGCTGGGCCAAGGCGGGGTCGAGCTGGAAGTAGCGGACCATCAGCTGCTCAAACAGGGTGCCACGGTCGACGTTGGTCGGCGCCTGCCGCAGAGCGGCGAGAACGTCGCTAATTGAACCCATGTTCACCCCCGGCCATTTGTTGTCTCAAACATAGTGGTCGAGGTAGGTGACACCGGGTTTCACACCCCGGGCCGGCACGCAACCCGCTGTGCGATCGACTGCGCGAGTGACGCGCCCTTATCTGCCTTCGGTGGCGTAGTTTGCGCGGAGACCTATAGCCAGGGTGGCGAGAATCCTGGCCTGGGCCGATGCGATATCGGCGAGAATCGTCATGAGGTGGGCCAAGACGCCTGGATCGTCAATCGGCTTCGCAGCCTTGATTTCCTCGGCCAGGACAGCCATTCCCCTGTGGATGTCCTCGGCTTGGGCGATCAGGGCCCCCCGCGCGGTGGGGTTTGGAGTCGTCGGCCGGGTCGGGTGAAACAGTTGTTGAGGCCACAGCGCGTCAGCAGACGCATTGGGCGACCGCGCGACGCGCAGTCCCCGGCCGGAAGTCGGTACAACAAGACCTGCATGGCGAAGTTCCTGGACCACTCGTCTGACAGTCGTGCGAGCGACGCCACATTGTTCGGCCAGTTTTCGGTCGGCGTCCGAGGTGCCGGATCGACCGCCGGATTCGCCAAGCCGACCGCGCCGACCAGCGTGCCCGAGACCTCGCCGTCGACCGCGAATTCTGGCGGAAATACTTCCGCGCCCCGGTGGGGGAGTAGTGCAGGAAAGGAGGAAGTGTCTGACCCGCGTGAGGTCGATCGCAAAAACGGCTCGCCACCGTTCGAACAGATCGCGAGGATGCTCCGACATGCGATTACCTCAGGCGAACTGCGCTGCGGGGATCGCCTGCCGACAGAGACGATCCTGCAGTGTTTGCGCGTCGAGAATGGCGAGTTCGCTGTGGTCGGTCACGGCGTCGTAGATGTAGCCCATAAGCACCCCGTCGTCCTCGGCCGCGTCAGCCGAGCGTGGGTGGAAGACGAACTCGCCCAACTGCTTTCCAGCCCCGAACGAGCGGGTCGCCGATCCGTTGCCGACGAAGTCGTGCTTGTGTAGACGATCCGTGCCGTTGCTCTCATTGCCGAATCCCGGTGCGTAGCCGTAGCGGTGGCGTTTGCCGACCAGGCGTTCGTCGACGCGGGGGAACTCCTGGCCGCGGTCATCGATGCGGGACTCGCGGACCTTGCCGTGGGCGAGGTCGATCACCCAGCGGTCCAGCGTGGGCAGACCCTCGTCGGGGCCGAGACGATCGGAGCCGACCATCTTCGGGTGCCTCGCCACGTCCAGCACGATGCCGTCGCCGTCGTCATAGGCGTTCATCGGATGGAACACGTAGCACGGCTCGACCTCGAACCAACGGACATCGGCGTCCCCACCGTCGCGCGGCATCACGCCAACCCGAGCCGGGTAGTGCGGGTTCCACCGGTACGGGAAGCGGCGGTTCGGCGGTGGCGGGTTTGGACTGGCGCATCATGATGGGATCCGGAATGCGAACCCGCCCGATCAGCGCCGACATCATCAGCCGGGCCGGCAGTCGCAGCGGTTTGGGCATCGTCATCTCGGCGGCCAGTGCTGCGTCGAAGGTGACCGGCAGGTCGTAGTCGTGCATCATCGGGCTGCCGTGCACGGTGATGTCAACGGTGCGCCGGGCCCGGCCATCAACCCCGATCACCGAGTACTGCACGGTGTTGCCCCGTTCCATGCCGTAGGTGACGGCACGTAGCTCACCGGTTTCCGGATCCCGCTTGGGGTGGGCACTGTAACCCCCGGGCAGTGTCCCGCAGAAGTCCCACACCCCGACGGTGTCCAGCTCGTCGGTGAGCCCGTACTGCGCCGCCCCGGATTCGACCAGGGCCAGGGTCCGGCCGGCGTGGCCGATCACGTTGGTGTTGGCGCCTAGCTCGGTGACCTTGAACCGGCCTTGCGGGGCAGGCTCCCCCAAGGCCCGGCACCGCCTCGACCCCGCAGCCGCTGCTCGACTTCCGTACCGACGTCACGGTCATCGGCCGCCCCACCGGCCGGGCCGGCCGATCGGCGTCCTACGAAGTCCTGCACGACGTGGTACAGCGCATGATCGCGGCGGACCGGATTCGCGACGACGGCAGCCTGGCAATGACCGCACGGCTGTGGGCCATCTGCCACGGCGCGGTGAGCCTGGATTTGGCCGGCTACTTCGGACACGACGGTCACGGACTCACCGAGGTACTCGGGCCCCTAGCCGTCGACACCATCGTCGGAATGGGCGACACCCGGGAGAAAGCCATGCAATCGCTTGCCACCGCGATTGAATCGTTGGACCCGCGGCACCTGTGATCGGTGCCACGTTCCGATGTACGACGACCCCGCCCTGGTGACGCACACCATCGTCGAATTCACGGCCGCCGTTGACGGCGGCGCCGGCCAGGACGGCAAACCCGGGGCGGCCTATTTTCCGTGAGCGACAGCAAGGCCGGTGAAATTGCGCCAGCAGTCGCGAACTTTTAGTTTGTATAGACTGCGGCCACTATTTCGCGTCAAGCAGCTGGCGCGTCTAGGTACGGCTCAGGGAAGGGGGGCACACACCGGTGGCCACCCCCAAGACCGAGGCCGATCGCGCGCTCGCCGATTTCTGGCGGTCGTATAAAGACGCAGGGCAGGGCGGCTTTCGGTACGCCTTGAAAGACCCGCGCGATGTGCTGCGCGCAATGATCGCCATCCGTGAGCTCCCTACCATTTATCCGCCTCAGCTATCCGACACTCCCGATGGCCGGGCGATCGGACGGGTGCTCCACCAGAAGGGTCCGGGAGGACTACCGGCGCGGTGGTGGAGCTTTGCGGCACTTCCCGTCCCGGAGAGACCGGCGGATTCGCTGAAGAGCCCGCAGGCCAAGCGGCTTCGCTACACCCTTCGCCAGGCCGCAGCGGCGAACATCACCTGCCGACCGGTTGAGCCGAGCGAACGAGCCGCCCTGGTGGAAGAGGCCAACGAGCGCGATCGCAACCACTCCAATCCGACCTACCGGGTGGAGAACCCTCAGAACGAGGCACTGCTGGACCACGACCTCTGGATCCTCGCCGAGGACGACACCGGGGAGCCCCTGCTTCTGGCCGTGGTCGCGGTCGACGGCGAGTTCGCGGTCCTGCGCTACTTCCGCACTCTGGGAGATAGCGAAAAGCACTCGCTGAGCCGGTATGTCGCCCACTACGCGATCGTGGAGGCACTGTCCGAACGGGGCGTGCGGTGGCTGGTGGACAACGAACCACCGGCGTCACAGACCAACGGCGTGCGACTCTTCCAGCGAATCATCGGCTTCCGCTACGTGCGCATCCACAGACCCGGGCGGCGCTATCGCAAAGTCCTCGCGAGCGATGACAAGGACTCCGATAACCTCGCTTCCCGTGGCTGATCTATAGCGCGCAACGATTCGATCAGCAGGCCTATGTGGTCATCGGAGAGGCCGTCGGGCTCCCCTGCCGCGGTGCGGGAGGTGATCACGACGTCGCCGCGCAAAAGTGGTGTCTGCGCCGCGGCAAATCCGGTGAACGCGAACAGCAGTTTGGTGGCCGGTCCATTCAGGCGGCGGCCGCTCATCGTCGGCGTGAACCAGAATTGGTAGGTGCCGTCGGAACTGCTGAGAGCCTCGACGTGATGTGAGCCGAGCCGGTCGGCGATGTCGGAGACGGTCCTCGCCGTGAAGGTGTACAGCTCCTGATTGCGGCTGGCGAGGACACTACGCATACGGACAAGCCTGCCACGGCGGTCGGACATACCGCTGCGCTAACGGGGTTGGCCGTTCAGCGCGGCGTGCCTGTGGCGCGGACCTTCGGCGCGAATCCACGCTGCTCAGCGATACGTGTCAGAGATCGCGGCCGCTGGTGGTGTGTGCGCGGGAGGGGTTGGTGCGGGCGCGGTGGGCGGCGGCTTGTTGTTGCGCCCACTGGTAGGCGGCGGGGTTCAGCCCGCCGGGGGGCTGCTGGTGGGAGGCGTTGGGGGCACTGATGTTTCGGTGTTGTTGGTGTGCGGGGCTGGGGGTGAAAAGGGCGGCGAGACGGGGGTCGGTTTTCCAGCTGTCGCCGTAGATCTGCACCGCCGACCAGAGTGCGATGGCGGGGGTTGCGGGGCCGTGGAGGCGCACGGGTGCGCACTGGTCGTGGTTGAAGGCCATGACCAGTGTGCGGGTGGGCAAGTCGATGTGGTGTTCGGCGAGGTCTTGGTACCAGAAGGATATCCAGCCGCCGTCGGGGCGGTTGCACATGATGCGGGCGGTGGTGGTGAGCACGGAGGCGGGGCGGGTCAGTCGCCATTCGGGTTGGGATTGTTTGGCGGCCTGGCGGTTTCGGCGCCCGTCGAGGGCGGCTTGGGCGGCCATCGTTCCGAGCATCAGCATGGGGTTGTAGGCCATGATGGGCGCTCGGCCGCCGTGGTGGGCGGCGGGGCCGCTTTGGAGGCGGCTGTAGTGGGCTGAGGCGTGGTTGCGGACCTGTTCGCCGGGTTCGAGGAGCAGACCGTGCACCGGGTGGATGGGCGGTTGACGGCCTTGTGCCAGTGCTGTGGCGCATCCGTGGGCGTAGTCCCACCACGGGTCGCCGCTGACACCGGTCGCGGCGGTGCGGGGGTCGGCGGGCATCAGGGATTTCTCGGCTAGAGCGCCAGGCCGCCGCGACCGTCGTCGCGGTCCACGTCGAGGTCGGTGGTGTCGCGATCGGTGGTGTTGTCGCGGTCGCGGCACTCCTCGCGGTAGGCCTTGGCGCGGTGACGGGTGGCGAGGATGTAGGCGTAGCGGTAGGCCTCAGGTGAGTCGTAGCCGGCTTCCTCGCAGAGAGCGGGGGTCGGGTTGAGGCTCAGCGACCAGCCCGGTTGGCGGCCGGCGGCGCGCATCCGTTCGGCGACGTCGGCGGCGGCGGCTTTGGCGGCGTCGCTTTCTGATTCCAGGCGCAGCACGGCGGTGAGTTCCTCCAGGAGGGCACGTTTTTCGCCGAGTTCGTCGCGGTGCTCGAAAGGTTCCGCGGCGCTGCCGGTGAGGTCGGCGAGTTCATCGGTGATCACCGCCTGGTGGGCGGTGAGCCGTTTGTGGTGCGCGGGAATGTCTTTGTAGAGGTTCTCCGCGCGGGTGAGCAGCCCGCGGGCTTTGGTGTCGGCCCCGCCGAGGGTGGGGTGACAGGCGGCGATCAGGTCGGTGGTGGAGATCGCGATTTCCGCGGACGGGGTTTCGAAGGAGAGGTTCACGGTGCCGGCGACGTTTTCGCGGCGGGCGACCAGGGACAGTCCGTTGATGGTGGCGACGGGGCGGGTTTCCCAGTGCGGGCGGTCGCGCAGTTGTTCCCAGGCGCGTTGGCAGGCGTGGGCGAAGGGCAGGGCGGCGTCTTTGCGGTCGGTGAAGTCGTGGTCGCCGATGGTGGCGGCCAGGGGGCCGGTGGCGCGCTCGGCGATTTGCCCGACCAGGGGTGTGAGTTGGTCGATGGCTTCCTGTCCCCTGGCGATTTGGCGGGTGGTGTCTTTGACGAGGCGTTCGCGGCGGGCAATCGCGTCGAAGTGCGAACGTTCCAGGGCGTCGAGCCGGGCGACCTCGTCGGTGAGTTTGACCTGCTGGATGTAGCGCGGGTCTCCGGTGGAGGCGGCTTTGGTTTCGGCGGCGCTGGCGGTGAACTCTCCGCCGATGTCGTCGACTTCGGTGGCGTCGACCTCGTTGCGTTTGATCTGTTCGATGAACATCGCTTTGGCTTCGACTTTCTGCCACATGAAGGTGTCGAAGCTGCCTTCGGTCACGTAGTTGAGGATTTCGACTTCGGCGTTTTGGTTGCCTTGGCGGATGGCCCGGCCTTCGCGCTGCTCGAGGTCGGCGGGCCGCCATGGGACATCGACGTGGTGCAGGGCCACGGCGCGGGTCTGCACGTTGGTGCCGGTGCCCATTTTTTCGGTCGATCCGATGAGCACCGAGACCTCGCCGCGGTTGCATTGGTCGAACAGCTGCAGTCGTTCGTCGGCGGTGCGGGCATCGTGGATGAACCGTATCGCCGCGGGGTCCAGGCCCTGCTCGACCAGTTCGTCGCGGATCGCGGAGTACATCGAAAAGCTTTGGCCCTCTTTGGGTGTGCCGCGGTCGCAGAACACGATTTGCAGGCCCCCGGTGCGCTCCATGGGGGCTTTGGTGTCCGGGGAGAGGTACACGTTGTCGGCGGTCTGGCGGTGTATGCGCATGATTTCGTCGGCGACCGTCTTGGCGCGGGAGGTTTCGGGTTTGGCCAGGTTCGCCAGCCGCGGGTCGAGGGAGACGTTGCGGCCGTCGTTGCTGATTTTGAGGATGTTGTCCAGGTCCATGCGTTTGGGGTCGATGGATGCTGCGCGGTGGGCCAGGTCGGTGATGAAGTCTTTGACTTCCTGGCTGGGGGTGATGGTGATGATGGTGCGGCGTCCGCCGGCCAGTTCGGGAAGCGTGAGTCCTGTTCTGCCGCTGGCGACTTGGTTACGGGTGACGACGTCGGTGAACACCGAGGACAGGGAGAGGAGTTCTTGGAGGTTGGTGAACTTGCCGACGCGGGTCACCGGGTGCAGGCCGGTGCCGGTCGCGTTGGCTTCCACGGTGCTGACCTGGGCGGTGAAGGTGTGTCCCCAGTCGTTGATGTCGGCGGTGCCGCTGTCGGTGAGCAGGTCGGGGCGCAGGTAGGACTGCATCACGTACAACTCGCCGAGGCTGTTGGCGACGGGGGTGCCGGTGGCGAAGGTCGCTACCCGTTCGACCACCTCTGCCGGCGGTGTGCCGGCGGCTGCGGCTTCGTCGCGGCGGCGCGCCCGCAGCACCATCAGTTTGAGGTCGAGGTCGGTGGCTTTGTTCGACCCTGACGGGCAGCCGAGTTCGCGGATCTGCGACACCCGGGTTTTGTTCTTGTAGTGGTGGGCTTCGTCGACGAACAGGTAGTCACAGCCGGTTTGTTCGAAGGTGACGCCGGTGTCTTTGTCTTCGGCTTTCTGCAGCTTGGCCAGTTTGTTGGCCTGCCGTTTGAGCGCCGCCTCGATCATTTTCTTGGTGAGGGGATTCTCGGCGGTGCGCAGCTGCTCCTCCAGTGCGCTGAGTTCACGCTGCTCGTAGTCGATGCGGATTTGGGGATGGACGTTGATCCGCTCGAAGACCGACTGCGGGACGATCACCATGTCCCATTCGCTGGAGGCGGATTGGGCGGCCAGTCTGCGGCGTTCTTCGGCATCGGCGCCGGTGGCGCCCATCAGGATTTTCGAGGTCGGATACCACCATTTCGCTTCTTTGGTGACCTGCTCGATGAGGTGGTTGGGGACCACGATCCACGGCTGTTTGACCAGGCCGAGGCGTTTGAGTTCCATGGCGCCCATGAACATGGTGCCGGACTTACCGGCGCCCACCACATGATCGAGCAGCACGGTCGGCTCGGCGATGATCCGCGCCACGGCGTTGCGCTGGTAGTAGTGGGGGGCGAACCGGGTGGACAGACCGGGCAGCGACAGCTGCGACCCGTCATAGATCGGGGCGCGGAGGCTGTTGAAACGGGTGTTGAACTCGGTGACGAGTTCCTCGCTGCGGGCCTCGTCCTCCCATACCCACGTGCTGAAGCGGTCCATCAGCTTGCCGCACTTGGCTTGTGCGGCGACGGTGGCGGCGCGGTCGATGGCCGGGCCGCCGCGTAGTTCGATGTCGCGGGCCGGCCGGTTGACGACGATCGTCTGGGAGTTCAGGGCAGCGTCGAGCAGGTCGATCGCGTCGCGGTGCCCTGTGCCCCACGTTTCGGTCATCGCGACGGTGGTGCGTGTCCACCCGGGGCAGTCCACCGCCCATTTGCCGTTGTGGTGGGCGATGGTGATGCGTCGCGCCTCGAGTACCTCGCGGGCGAACTGTTCGATGAACTCCGCTTTGATCCACGGCGCACCGAGGTGGGCTTTGATCTGGCTGGACATTTTGTCGACCGGCATCACCTCGCGCAACGCGTGAAGGTAGTCGGCGTAGATCGGGTTGGTGTCGGCGGCGGCGCGTGCCTGCGCCAGTTTGCGTCTGACGTTGCCCGACAGCGCGGTCGCGGCCGGGATGAGTTGCTCGGGATTGCTCAGCGAGGGATAGACCAGTCCGCGCAGCTGCTCGCGGACGGAGTCCTCGGGGGCGGCCAGGAGTGCGGCGATGTGGGCGACATCGACGCGGTGATGCTGATCCAGGCATACCGCGAGCGCGTCGTGGATGTTCTCGGCGTGGGTGATGGTGACGGGATCGGCGAGCAGGTCCACCGAGAATATCGGTGCCTTGGTGGGCAGACCGGTGTCGGGATCGACGCCTTCGAGGGCCTGCAGGGTGGCCCAACCGGGGTCGGCCCGCAGGGCGGAAGCCACGTGGGTTCGACGTTTCTGCGGGGCGGCGGGTTCCCATGCGGCGCTGTCCCATTCGGCCGCCAGCTCGGCGGGGATGTCGGATTCGTCGGCGTTGTTCGCCGCGCACCACGCCTTGTGAGCCCGGGCGACTGCGGCGTCGTGCTCGGCTTGGGTGCGCGGTTTGGGCTCGGTGAGTTTGAATCTGTTGACCGGGCCGTGCTTGGCGACGTAGGCGTCGTAGAGGCGGTTGAGGTGGGCGCGGAGGTGTTCGCGTTGCGGGCCGGCGGCGGCGGTGCGCTGGGAGCGGGTGACGGCCTCGGCGGCGTCGCGCAGCGCGAGCAGTTCCAGCGTCTCGGCCTTGCGCGTTTTGAAGATCGTGACTTGTTCCCAGCCGCTGCCCGTCCACGACTGAAACGACTGGGTGTCGGTGTCGAAACGCAGAGAAAACAGGGGGATTTCACCGTCGTTGGATGCGGTGAGCAGTCCGGCGTCGAACGATATTTCGGTGACGTCGACCAGTGTTTCGGGGGTGGCGGTGAGGGCCTTGCCCCGTGCGCGGGCCTCATTGACGATGATCGACAGCCGCTCGGAGAGTGCGGCGGCCACATCGGAGTCGCTGGTGATGGTGAGGGTGTCGTTGCCGTACTGTCCGTGGCCGGCGTGGGCCACTCCGATGATGTTGTCGGGATGGGTCTGGAAGTAGTTGTTGATAGGGATGTCGACCATGCCGTCGGTGGAGGGCACGGCCATCTCGGCGCTGCGGACCCATTCCAGAGTGGCCGGGTCGATGTCCTCTCCCGGGTCTCGGCGGCGCAGGACGAGGACGTCGGTGACGACGCTGGTTCCGGCGACACGCTGAAACGCGTTGGTGGGCAGGCGCACTGCGCCGAGAAGCTCCGCGCGGGCGGCGATGGCCTGGCGAGCCCGCGGGGTCACCGCATCCATGGTGAAGTGGCTGGTCAGCGCGACGACGTAGCCGCCCGGAGCGGTCAAGTTCACCGCTTTGAGAAGGAATGCGTTGTGGATGGAGAACCCGCTCGGGTTGTGTGCGGGGTCGGCGACCACGAACTTCCCGAAAGGCACATTTCCGACGGCGGCGGCGAAGGAGTTGTTGGGTACGCGAGTCGATTGGAAACCTTCCAGCCGCACCTGCGCCGACGGGTACAGGTGCGCGGCGACCGCGGCGGTGATCGGATCGTTTTCCACCCCGACCATCTGGGCGCTCGGGGGCGCCAATCCCATGAAGGTGCCTGCACCGCAACCGGGCTCCAGCACCCGACCACCGGTGAACCCGGCGTCCTGCACGGCCTTCCACATGGCCGCAGCGATGGCCGGGTCGGTGTAGTGGGCGTTGAGGATGCTCGCTTCGGCGGCCCTGTACTCGGTCGGGGTGAGCACTGATTTGAGGTACTCGCGCTCGGAGGAGAAGGTGTCGCGGCGGACATCGAACAGATCGGGTACCGCCCCCCACCCTGACCACCGCGCCAGAACTTCCTGCTCGGCGTGAGTGGCGTGCCGGCCGTCGGCCTGCAAGCGGCGCAACAGGTCGATGACCGCGATGTTGGCGTCGATACGGGCTTTGGCTCCCGACGGGACACGAACCGCGGTGTCGAGGACGAAATCGGTGGCGGCGGGCAACGCCGCGCTGTCGAGCATCGCGTCGCCCTCGACCACCGTCAGCGCGGGCCTGGCGCCGAGGGCGTCCGCGGTCGGCGATTCCTCGGCGGCCGCAGCGCTGGTTTCAGTGGGGGGGACCACCGACAACGCTGGTGGTGATGGGGGTGGTGGCGGTGAGGGCTCCCCCACCGCCACCACCTTCGCGGGCTGGGGGGCGGTGTGGCGTACCGGCGGCAGTGGTGTGCCGCCGGGATCGACCACCCGCGGGTCAAGCGGCTGATCGAAGCTGTCGTCGTCGTCGAACAGCGACAGTTGATCCTCAACGGGGGCTGCCGCTTTCGGGCGGCGGCGGTCTACTCGGGTGCGCGTTTCATTCGGCATAACATCTCGTTGATTTCGGGGACTAAGTCCTGGGCGAGTTGATCGCGGCGGTTGCGGGGCACGGGCCGGTTTTCCTCGAGCCGGGCGGTCAGTAGATCGGCGGCCAGCACCTGGAACATGGTGCTGTGGTCGGGCCAGACCAGGCGGACGTGTTCGTCGATGGCGTCGGTGGCTTCGGCGACCCGGTAGCGGTGATCCATCCACCGCTTGTCCCACGGCACCCCGCTGACCGGCTCGGGCGGGATCGCGTCGCCGTCTTCGTCAAGCGGGATTCTGTCGTACAGCCGTTCGCGGACGACTGCTTCGCGAGCGTTCTCCAACGCGGTTTCATAGATTCGTTTGGTGGTGGTGAAATCCGGCGGCTGCCCGTGGTTGTCGTACCAGGCCTGCACGGAGGTGTCTCTGATGTCCATCGCGAGATCGCCGGCTTCGATCTCCAGCCGCTCGGCCCACAGCGAGATGAACGTCTCGCGCTGCTCGGCAGTCCAGTCGGTCGGGATCGCCAACCATTTGCCGTAGACCTCCGAGACCGCGCTGTGCATCCATCCCGGCATCGTTGTCCTCGGCTTCCCGGTTGCGGTTCGGGGTGTGGGCGTTGATCTGGAGTTCCAGAGCAGATGTTCGCCGCTGACTCTGATGCTCATGTGTCGGGCTTGTCGCCGGGATCTGCCGGGTAGTGTCGGGGGTCTTCGAGGTCGCTGATCACCACCGCGATTTGGCTCATCACCCGGTCGACATCGGCGAGGAGTTGCTCGACCGCTTGATCCTGGCGCTGGAGCCGGGCCTTGGTCTGCATCAACAGATCAAAGGCGGCGTTGAGTGGGACGACCGCCCGGTGGGGGGAGAGCGGCACTCCCCGAGGTGTCGGCTGGCCGCCGCGCAACACCGCCAACGCCGATCCGGGTTCCCAGTTGGCGAAAGTGTCGATACGGTGCAATGTTTCGGCGCTGGGGGCATATCCGCGTCGGCCGAGAGTCGCCATCGTCGACCGGCCCGGCCCACCGATCTGGGCGAAACGCTGCTTGGAGATCCCCAATTCGGCCAGCCGCTCCCCCACCAGCCGTTTCAATTCCTCATAGTGGTAGGCGGATTGGTCGTCCTTGGCCATCTCGAAATAGATGGAGTCCAGCGCGCCCTCATCCAGCGCCGTCTCGGGATTGGCTGTCGCATACTCCCGCGTCACCGGCTCCTTGCCGTACAGCGCCGCGTTCGCCGACCCCGGCACCCAACTGAGCAGCTCATCGAACTTCGCCAACGTCACGAAACTCGGCACCCGGCCGCCGGGCTTGTTGAGGCTGTGCAGCGTGGAGCGGCTCACAATGCCCTGTTTCGACGCCGCCAAGGTGCTCAACCGCAGATCGGCCAACCTCGCCTGGACGTGCTTGGCCAGCAGGGCGACATTCGGTTCACCCTCGTGTTCCTCATTCAGATAAGCGATGCTGGACACAGCGCGCGGCGTCTCGGTGATGGTGTCGCCTCCCAAGTTGCGTCGCGCCCGAACCCTCCAGGCTTGTTGCCCAATCCTAAACCAGGATAGAACAACGATACACAGGGACACACCCCCTGTTGTTCACAGACCCTTGGGTGGGCCTGCACGATGTGGAACGGCAAGTCGTCGATGCGCGATGCCCACCACACTGCTGACCCTTGGGGGTCCACCGAGATCGCTGCGACTGGTGAGCTGGCGTCGGGGTCATCGTCATGATTCAGCACTGATCACACTGTTGGAGCGCGCTTCCACCAGGCAGAAACTGTCGGAGCAAGTATCGCCAACATCTCTCCCTCCACATCCCTCTGCACCGCCCCTCCCCCGCCGCCGCCTCCCTCTCCTCCCCCGCCTCCACCGCCGACCTGGATGGACAGGAAGACGGCCCTGGAGATTCTGGGTTTGAACGAAGGCGCTTCCCGCGCGGACGTGGTGCGGGCGCACCGCCGATTGATGCAGCAGATCCATCCCGACCGCGACGGCTCCGACTACCTGTCGAAGCAGATCAACGCCGCGACAGAGTTCCTATTAGAGCGACTGTAGGCTCGGCCGCGTGGAGCCGCCTGGCATGTGGACGAAACCGAATACCTAGACCGGCCGGTCGACGTCGAGTGCTATTTCGGCAGGCTCCTCAATAGCCAAGAGGCTCAGCAACGTCGCGAAGCCCGACTCCCCCAGCTGCTCACGCAGCGCGTCGACCAGGAGCTTGGGTTCCTTGTCGAATTTGTTTAGCGCCGCGGCGATCACGCGGCCCGGCGCCCGTCGGGGTTCGGGCGGCTTCGCTCGATCCCCCGCCCCTTCCTCACGCTCGAAGGTCTTCCGCCAGCGCAGCACCTGCTCCTCGCGCGGGACACGTGCCAGGGTGCGTGCCTCCCGGATCGCAAGCTCCCCGCGACGTAAGGCGCCCTGCAGCTCGGGTGCAAGTTTCAGCAGCGCCAGCCTTTGCGACACCCAGGCGCCGGTCCGGTGCAGGCGCTCGGCGGCGTGATCGGCGCGGCCGCATTCGGCGACCAGCGCCTGTACCGCACGGGCCTCCTCGATCACGTCGAAGTCCTCCCGGTCGACGTTCTCGGCGATCGCCGCGGAGATCAGCGTGACCCGATCACGCGCGACGGCATCATTGACGGAGATGTCCAGCTCGGCGCGGCCGTACTCGTGCGCCGCCGCGAGCCGCCGGCACCCGTTGATGACGACCCAGCGGGTCTCGATCCCGTCGTCCGGGTAGAGGGCGAGATACGCGGCGCGGCTCACCACGGTCACCGGCTGTAGTTGGATGTCGACGATCGAAGACAGCGAACTGAGGTCTCCGACGTCCTCCCGCGGGTTGCGGGGATTTGCGGTCAGGTCGTCCAGCGGCGCGGTGCGTGGAGCGGGCCCCGCGGCTGCTTGCTCGACCGGCGAGTGCTCCCCCACCGCTGCGGTCAGCGAGGCCAGATCGGTTCGCCTCCCCCGCGCCATCAGTCCGCTCCCCCGGCGATCAGCTCCAACGCGAGTTTGTAGAAGTCTTCCCTCGCTTGCAGCGCAACACGGTTCGCCGGGTACTCGGTGACGACCTGGCCGTCCGCGCTGGCCCGCGCGTGCAGCTTGTAGTGGCGGATCACGCTGGAGGCCAGGGGAAAGCCGTTGGCTTTGACGAATTCCCGCGTCTGATTGAGGTCGTGCACGCCGTCTCGCGGATCCCAGTTGTTGATGACGACCTTGTATGGCAGCTTCCGGGGGCGGATCACCTTGTTGATGGTCCGAACGGTCGGGTCAAAGCTCAGCGGCTCGGTCTCGATCGGCACGATGACATCGTCGGCGACGTCGAGGACCGCACGCAGCGCGTCGGCCGCTGGACCCTTGCCCAGCGGGTCCGCTCCGTTGTCGCCGGCGTTGAGGTCGATCCAGCCCGGTGTGTCGACGAACACCTGCTTGATGCCGGGCAGGTTCTTGATCCGCTTGAGGTTCTCGATGTCGTCGTGTGCCTGCACGATGTGAAACGGCAAGGCGTCGATCCGCGATGCCCACCACACCGCTGATCCCTGCGGGTCCACCGAGATCGCCGCGACCGGCGAGCTGGCTTCCGGGTCGTCGTCCTGGTTGAGAACGTCGGCGGTGACGGCGGCGAGATTGACGGCGATGGTGGACTTCCCCACCCCGCCCTTCTGGTTGAGAACAACGTGAACAGCCACAATGGCCCTCCGTATGCTTCGCCCGCACGGCGGGGTACTTCGGATTGGTCCCGCTGATGCTAACGGCCAGCACTCCCCCGCCGCCGTCAACACGCCCCTCGGCGAACTGTCGGGCCGCTCACTCTCGGCTCGACAAGGTGCTACTTAACCGCGGTTAAGTAGAGGTTGTCCTCCACTTTTCCGTTCCACGGGGATGGGATGACCACATCACCTGGTGACCACATCACCTTGTGTTTCGATCGCAACGTGACCAGGGCCGCCGGGTGATCAGGGGGTGATCGGGTGATCGGGTCACGGCGTCACTGAGTGACCTGATTGCACTGTGATGGCGTCGCTGAATCACCGTGCAACAGGATCACCCGATCACCGGGTGACGGAATCACCCCGTCACACAGTCACCGAGAAACAGCGTCACGGCGTGACCGTGTTACGCCGTGACAGGGTGTTGAGATCACTGTGTGGCGGGGTGACGCAATCACGCCATCACCTTGTCATTCCGTCACACTGTGTTTACATCACTCGGTCACTCCGTCACGGCATCACCCGGTGACTATGTGACTTGGTGATGCCGTCACTCGGTGACTCCGCCACGGCATCACCGAGTGACCGCATCACGCGGTGACCGGGTCACCAGGTCACCAGGTCACCAGGTCACCAGGTCACCAGGTCACCAGGTCACGGAGTGATCCCGCGACCGCATCACAGCAGTCACATCCAGGCGACACGCCACGGCTGCCAAGCTGAGGCAGACCCACGCCGCGGTTCCATGGCTCCTATCGACGCAACCGAAGGAGTTCCAGTGAAAGCAGACGTCATAGCCGTCGCCAACCACAAAGGCGGGGTGGGGAAGTCGTTCACCGCTGTCAGCCTTGCTACCGGTCTGGCACGGGCGGGCTGGCGCACCCTCCTGGTGGACTGCGACCCGCAGGGCAACGCGACCACGATGTTCGACCCGGATGACGACGTCGAATTCGACCTCTACGACTGCATCAAGACGACGGAAGAAGACCTGCCGCTCCACAAAGTGATTCGGCAGACCAGAGTCGACAACCTCGATCTACTCCCGTCGACCTTGGAAGTCGCCGCGCTTGAGCAGGAGCTCGTCACGATGCACCGCCGCGAGTACCAGCTCGCGATGGCCTTGGAGCCGGCGTTCGACGAGTACGACGCCATCGTCCTCGACCTGCCTCCCAACCTGGGGCAGATTGTGATCACGGCGCTCAACGCCGCCGACTGGCTCGTGGTCCCGACCGATGCAACCAAATGGGGCAGGCGCGGCGTAAAGATGTTCCTCGGGTGGTCCGAAAGGCTCCGCCAAGCCCAAGTGCTCTCGGCGGAGGTCTTGGGTGTGCTGCTGACCAAGTACGAACCTCAGACCCGCGCCAGCCGAGAGATCCTCGCCGGGTTGCGCGAGGACGGGGTGCCTTTGTTCGACACCACGATCCCGAAGCGCACCGCGGCAGAAGCGATGATCGACGGCCTGCGTGTGCTCGGCGATCCGGAGGCCGACCCCGATCTGTCGACGGCCTACGCCAACTTCACCGTCGAAGTGATGACACGCATCAATGAAGGACGCCAGCGGAAGGGAAAGCACCATGCCTAAGAAGGACATCAACCAAGCAGTCCTCGGAATGCTGTCCAGCGCGGGCAGCGCGACCCGGCCCGTCCGCGCGCCACGCGCCGAGCAGGAGAAGCCGGCAGCGGATCCCGTCCCGGCCCCTGCGCCAGCGGTGGGGGAGGAGCAGCCCACCCCGCCGTTCGTGGACGAGGTCCCTGCCGAGGATTTCCAGCCGGCACCGGAGTCGCAACCGGAGCTCGAGTCGGTCGAACCGGCCGAGCCGCCGCGACCCCTCAGCGCTCGACCGCAGCGCCTGGCCCCCACCGCGGAGGTGCCTCGCACGTTGCGGCTGCGGCCGGCTGCAGCCCAGGCGCTGCGGGAGGCGTGGATCGAAGCCAAGCATGAGGACGTGATGCTCACCGCGCAGGACTTCGCCTCCGAGTTGATCGAGGAGATGTTGAAGATCCGTCGACGGCGGGAGAGCCGGGCGGCAAGCTGACCGCCACTCGGGTTGGCCGCGGTGAACCATACCGCGGCCGATTTGGCGCCATGCCCAAACGGTCCGACGCGGGGCTTATGCTGACGAAAACTGCAGCAAAACAGGGGGAACCGGTGATTGGGCCGTCTACGAACACGCCGCCGATACATTCGGCCACCAGCGGCGACGGCCGAGGTGACCAAGAAGCCACCGCTGAAGTCACGCACGCGCGTCTGGAGGGCGGGCGATCCGCCCCGCCCTACTCCCGAGGTGCCGTCTTCTCCTCCGCATCTGCTGATCCACCGCCCAGGAGGGCGACCCTGCGGGAGATCAACACCGAGTTGTCAGAGTTGGCCTCCCGGAAGCAGCTCCACCCGGACAACATCCACCGACTCAAGCAGCTCCTCGCACAGATCGAGCAGATCCTCAACGACGCGGCGCCGCTCGTCGCCAGCAGTGAGGGTTCACGCCGCCTGTACGAACGGGCGTTGAAAAGCCAGCGGCGGGCGCTGGCACTAGCCGGAGGGCCGAACCGGAGCGCCCACCCAGCCGGGTGGGCTCGGAACCGCGGACTCACCCAGGGCGGGCGGGAAGTTCTCGGTGGGGCGCCGGGATCCCGCCGCCGGCACTGATACGGCTTGCCGCCCCGCTTAACCGCGGTTAATCGACACAGTGACGAAACAGCCGCGATGGATTAGTCGGTGCCCTTCGAGTCGCCTTGAGCGCCCCATCGCTGGGTGTCGATCACCTCGCGCAACGTGCGTGCGGTCGCTTGGGCTTCGGCCGCTGCCAGAGCGGCGGAATGCTGCGCGTCCCGTGCACAGGCGGCGTCTTTGAGCGCTGCTGCGGCCGCGGCGGCTTGCTCGGCACGGGCGCTCTCGGCTGTGTCCAGCCGCACCTGGAAGTCGGCGACCTCCCGGCGCAGCTGAGCAATCTCCGCCTCGGCGGCGTCGGCCCTCTCGGTCTCCGCGGCCAGCTCGGCCAGCGCCTCGGCCTCTGCCTGGACGAGGCCTTCGCGCTCAGCGGCAGTGGCTTCGGCTTGTTCGTCGCGAGCCACCGCGACGGCAGCCGACCATAGTGGTTCAAGGACCCGGGTCAGCACGTCGGCCGGGGGAGGGGAGACGTCCCGCGCCGACCGGTTGGTGCGAAGCCATTCCGCGGCGGCGTCGGTGCTCACCCCGGCCCGCTCCCGCAATGTGCGGACGGTGACCGGCTTTCCCTCCACACTCAGTGAAGCGAACGCGTCGGCCAGGGCGGCCGCGGTGGCGGTGGTTTTCTTCGCAGGCATACCGGCCTCCCATCACGATCCAGCGATCCGCCGAGATACGGTAGTAACGTGCCGGGTACAAGCAACGTACTCGCTGTACGCCACATCGCTGCCGTTTCCGCTCTCAATCGGCCCCGTCATGTCGCCGCCGGGCCGGCGAGGACTCGGGCGCCCAGCAGAGACTCCAGCAGCTCGATGGCGTCGGCCTCGTCCCGATTCTGCAATCGGGGCAGCGGCGGCTCCGGCTCGTCGGCGGCCGGAGGAGGCCCGTGTGCCAGCACCGCGGCCAGGTACTCGTCCTGGTCAGCGAGATCCGCTCCTGAGAATGCCGACGCACCGTCGCTGGCATTCTCTGGAGCGGCGAGCCCCCGCAACTCGTCCTGCAGGGCCAACCAGTCATGCCAGGCTGCGCGCTCGCGCCGGAATCGGGCGATGCGTTCCGCCATCGTCTCGTCGAGGTGATGCGCCGCGGCGATGTCGTCGAGGCTGACCGATCCTGGACCCACGAAGCGGCCCACCCGGGTGATCAGACCGGCGGTGGTCAGCGCCGCGAGGGTCAGTTGCCCGCTACGCGCACTAACCCGGGCCGCAGCGTAGATGTCAGCGGGTCTGGTCAGTCCGGTCTCGGTGATGAGCTCGTGGATGAACCGGTGCTGACGACCCAGGATGCTCCACGCCGGATGCACGTCACGAACCGCTACACGGTCTCGGGGGACCGGCCTCAGTCCATCGGGGTTAGTGGCGGTGAGGGCGTAGAAGTCCGCTTCCCGGCCCACTCGGGGCCGGACGAGGACGATCGGGGAGCCGACCATGTCGCGGGTTCTGCGCAGGACCTCGAACACCGTCGTAGGAGCCATCAGCCCACCTGACAGGCTGAGGGACCGCCCTCCCACCCCGACCACCGGAACACCGGCCTTCACTGTGCCGGCCAGAACCGCTTTGACCGCCAGAGCCTGGAACACGTCGCGCACAGTCCACCGCAGCGGGCTGCCGCTGAACTCGTGGTCCGCCCAGGCCCAGGCGTACGCCAACCAGTCGCCGAAGCGGCTCCCGCCATCAATACCCCCCTGTGGGTAGTTAAACCTGTGTGCGGAACGATTCGTTTCTGCGGCGAGGACCGCGGTGTAGTCCAAAACTTGTCGGACGTCGCGTGCCAGTTGGTCATCGGCCTTGCGGTCGTACTTCTTGCGGTAGGAGTCACCCAGGCCGCTCCAGTGCTGCCCCGGCCGGCTCGCTGCGCGGAGGTCAGCGAGGCTGTGCCCGCGGAGAACGGCGTGAAAGACCACCGACATCCGCGCCTCCGACGGGCTGTCGAAGCAGCCGGGATTCCTGCGCTTCTTCTTGCGCCCCTTGTGAGGGCTTCTCTGGGCCTTCCTCCGCTGGCCTTCGGAAGGGCAGTTGATCGTCCCCTTCGAGGCGAAGTCGACCACGTCTGCCGGTAGCGGTTTGGTCCAGCGGTAGCGCTCGACCAAGCGCTCGTCGTCGCCGCTGCCGGTGGTGTGGGCGGCCTTGCCGGGAGCCGGCGTCCTGGCGGCAGCGGGGGAGGCGGGAATGGTGCCCATGAGGGCGTGGAGTTCGGGGAGCAGCGTCGGGGCGCTGCGCTCCGTCAGGTCGTTGACGGCGTCGATGAGGCTGCCGTCGAGGGTGCGGTAGCCGCCGCGGCAGGGAGTCCCGGGAACGCTGATGCAGCCTTCGGCGGCGTTCTGCATCGGCGTGATGTCCAGGCTGGGGAGGCGGGCCTTGAGCTGGCGCAGCAGCGGCTGAAGTTCGTCGAAGCTAGCGGTGGTGCCGATGGCCAGTGGGATCAGCAGGTGCCGGCCTCCGTTGGTGGAGCGGTCGCTGACCATCCGGGCGCCGCACGCGCTCAGCCAGGAGCGGGCCCTCTCGACGTCGGCATCGACCTGCTCAGAGCCGTGGACCTTACTGTCGAAGTCGAGCGCGATCAGCGTGGTGCGACGCTGGTTGTAGAGATAGACGGCGGCCATCGCGGAGGGCAGCTTGTCGGTGATGAGGCGCGTCTTCTGGTACGCCTTGGTGTCCGCGTCGAACACCTTCATTCGTGCGCGGCCGGGCTGAGAGAGCCTGCGCGCGAGCGCTTTCCACACCGCCGCCGGCGACGCAGAAACGGCTGCAGTCATCGGACCGCCCGGGGGTCGGCACGGAGGAACCGGACAGCCGGGTAACGAATTGCAGCACAAAAGCGCGCGTCATCCCCCGCTGATCGAGGGCGCGGACTATCATGAGAGCGTCTGAGCATGACGATCCCTTCGGGGATTGGGGAGTCGAGTTGGCGCTCGAGCCCCGCAACTTCAGATCGAGGCCCCTAGCCCGCCAGCTGGGGGCCTCGGCATTTCTGAAAGCGGCTGTGCCGCAACGTATGGAGTTGTGCAAGCCTCCGTGCCCACCCGGCCCGTAGGTTGATTGGCGTCAATCGGTTACGGCCAGCATTCATCCCAGACGAAAGTCGTGGAATAGACTGGGTAAGCAGTCGCAATGTCCAACGGCTCAGCGCCGCTGGGTCTTTCGACTCAACAGAGGTATGCGTGCGGAACGCGCAGCGGTGGGCCGGGCGTCTTCGAGAAGTGGTCAGTCATGCGAACCTTCCCATCGGTGAACGGTGTGTTCATCTGGGATGGTGGCACGTAGTCGGCGGGTACCCGCCGCGACACGCTGTGCCGAGGCCGGGAAAATGTGAAAGATGTGGTTTAAGAGGCAGCGATCTCCGGCAGTCGATGCAGAATGTACGCCTGCACGGTGGGGAAACCACTCGCCTGGGCGTGCTGCCGCAACAGTTCTTCTTCCTGGGGGAGGAGCCGCAGCTTCACCTGCTGGGTGCGTTGCCGGTTCTCCGAGCGGGGACGCCGGGATCCTGGGCCGGCTTCCACGTTGATGTCCGCCATGAGCCGCTCCTCCTCGAATAACGAAGACTTCTCGAACTGCACTTTCCGGACTTTTCAAGTCCGGAAACCGGAGTTTGTTGGCGTAATCGTAGGCACGGAACTCCGATGAGCGGGTACCCGCCGCCGGCGTGTCGCAACAAACCCCGATAAACTCTGGTATCACGAGTTCACGACCTTGGAGCTTCGTGCTTTCTCGGGCTTTGAGCGCATCGAGGCGGATAAGATCAACTCGCAGGCTCCGGGTCAGAGGGAGGGTAAGCGGTGGAAAGCGGCGAGTGGGTGAGAGACCCCCAGGCTGGCCGCTCCGTCGTGCCGGTCGCCGTCGCGGCCAGAGCCCTCCGCAAACACCCCGAGACCGTCCAGAAGGAAATCCGCGTCGGACGGCTGGACGGGGGACGGTACACCGACAAAGCCCGCTGGTGGGTGTACGTCGACGCCGACCCGGCCATTCAGGCGGTGCATGGCGTGATGCAGCGACCGAGCGCAACCGAACCCTTACCGGAGCTGGCGCACCCACCCGGAACCGACGAAGAGTTGCGGCGGCAGCTCGCCGCCCGCGACGCAAGACTGGCCGACCGCGAGGAAACCATTCGTCAGCTGACGACCGCCGCGGCGCTGGAGACCGAACGAGCCGACTCCGCGCACAAGACGAACGAGAAGCTGATTCGCGTCTTCGAGCAGCTCCTCGAAGCGATAGCCGAGTCACGGACCGAAGCCGCGACATCGTTGCGGATCTCCACGATCTACCGCGACCTCATCGCCACGCAGTACATCCCTAACGACCCAGGGGAGCTGACCTAGGAAGCGTGGCAGTCGCCGCGATCTCGTCAGCCGGCCGCCGACTCCGACTCGGCGCCGAACCTATTGCGGCTCTCCTCAGTGTGACCATCGCGGCGGTATCGGCGAACCACGCAATAGCCCCTGTGTCCGACCCGGGCGATAGGTGAGGCTGATGTGCCATGGAACGGCCCCGCAGTGATCGTCGCCCGCACGACGGAACACGCCGAGCAATTACTCGCCGCAATCACGCCGGCCCGGCAATGGAGACAGCGTGCTCTCGGATTTGGGTAACAATGGATTTGGCTCGACTGGCGTCATTGATCGTGCCGATCAGAGGATTCCTTCATTCCGACGAGGTCGACATGGGCCGCCGGTGGCTCCACCGGCGGGCGGTCCCTTCGTCTGCACACTGGCGATGCAGACGAGGATCGTCCCGAACAACAACGATCAGCAAGACCAATGACGAATACCCCGGCCCTGGTCGTCACGCAGTAGGACGATCAACACGGGAAGGGGTAAATTCGTCTCAGTCGCAACAGTATTCGGCGACAGCCCGTCACTGCCGATGCCGACCACCGCCGGGCCGTCGCTGCGCCGCCCGCCCGAAGCTGCCCTTCCGGTCCTCGCCCCAGCGCCCTGCCGTGCTCGGCACAGCGATGATGCCGACGAAGCCCCGAACCACCCAACCCTGGTCGGCAACCTCGATGACGAACCGCCACCGGTTGGTCGCCATCCAAGGAGACCGTCAACAGCCCATCACATTCGTCTCGTGTTCCCGCGACAGGCGTCTTTGTCGAGACGCTGTTCGATCGGCGGAGCGAGAACGATGTCATCCGTTCTGCTGCCCTCCGTACCGTCGCGCTGCGGCGCTCCGACCAATGCACCTGTTCGCCGATCAGCCCCACCGGCGCCAGGTCCGTTGATTAGAGAGAACCGATGTTGCTGAGGGCATCTCAGCCGCGGAAGAGGCGATTCCGGCGTTTACGCCACGCCCTGCCTTGGGTTGCCTGGCGATTCGCGCCGATGCACACCTGGTGCGTTCGCTCGCGATCGAAGTGGTGTGATGTGGCGGGTGTCGACGGCCTGTTGATAGTGGCCGTTCACACTGTCGTCGTCGGGAGGCGGTCCGTGGATCATCGCTGAGGTCCAGAATGATCGTTCGACATCGGGGTCCCCAGCAGGCGCGCAGCGGGCGGTGGCCTCTGCAGCCGCTGCGACGTTCATTTCAAGGTTGCGGGCCAGCCAGTTCCGCCATTCGCCTCGTTGCACGCGGTAGCGGGTCATACGCTCCTCGCGCTGCCCGGCGGTGTCGTGAGCCGCCGCAATGCTGTCCAACGTGACATCGCCAGGGGCGACGGTGCCGCGGGCGGGTCTGGTCAGCAGGCCGGCGATCTGCAGCGCGGTGACCGCTTCATCGCCGGCACCCGGTGATATCCCCGCCGCGGCGTACAGCTCGGCCCTGGTCGTGATTCCGTGGTAGGCGACCAACTCGTACACCCGACGCAAATGGTGACCCAGGACCGACCAGGCGTCATGGATGGGCTCGATACGCACACGCGCGACGGCCGTCTTGCTTGCAGTGATCCCCCCAGGTCTGGTCAGCGCGTAGTAGTCAGCGTCGAGCCCGACGTGAGGCCTGCTCAGGATCAGCGGTGCTCCTGGGAGCTTCTGCAGGTCACGCAACACTCTAAAGACCGCATCGTGGCTCAACAGCCCTGCACCCAGGGACAAACTACGTCCGCCCACGCCGACGATCCACGTGCCGTTGACCCGCTCTCCAGCGGTGTAGGCGTTCCAGGCCAGGGTCTGTAGGACGACGTACACGGTCCAGCGGGCACGTTTACCCCGGTACTCCCCATCCGCCCACAGCAGGGCGGCGGCAAGCCACCTGCGAAGGTCGGCGGATCCGCTCGGGCCCGTAGCACCCCCGCTACCCCCCCGTGAGTTCTTTCTCTTGTGTTGCCGGCGGCGGTGTTCCAAAACGTGGGTGCACAGCCAGGTCAAAGATTTGTCGAAGTCGCGTCTCATGGCGGATTCCGCGGCGGCGTTGGACTTGCAGTGCTCGGTGTAGGACGCGCCGAGGCCGTGGTGCCATGGGCCGCCGGGGGCGATGAGGTTGGCGATGGTGTTCGGGCTGTGGCCCCGGGCGACCGCCGCGGTGATGACGGCCATCCGGGCCTCGGAGGGGGTGTTCCACTGCCGCTGGCCGGTGGGCAGGGTGCCGTGTTGGGCGTACTGGGTGATGTCGGGGTCTAGTGGGTCGTCGCGTACCCAGGCCGGGGCGAGCCGGCGGTCGTCGCCATCGCCCTCGCAGTAGTCGGCGGGGGTCGGGGGCGGTGTGCCCGCGGCCGGTCGGGGAGAGCCAGTGCGGGGTGTGACCGCGCCGAGAAGTTCGTAGAGTCGCGGGAGCAGGCTGGGGGAGGACCGGGTGGTGAAGGTTTCGATCGCCGCTGAGAGCGGGCCGGTCAGCTGGCGGTAGCCGCCTTGTTTGGCGGGGGTGCCCGGCGCGCCGAGGCACCCGGTGTGGGCGTTGGTGTTGGGGGTCTTGTCCAGGGTGGGCAAGCGGGCGGCCAGCAGGCGGACCAGGTGGGTGATCTCCTCGACACCGGCGGTGGTGCCGATAGCGAGCGGACAGAGCAGATGGGCGCCGCCGGGGGAGCGGTCCGACACCGTCATCCCGCCGCAGCGGGTGATCCATTCGGCGGCGGTGGCCAGGTCAGCTTCGACGGCGGCCCGGTCGCCGCGGGAACAGTCGAAGTCCAATGCCAGCAGGTGCGTGCGGCCTGCGCGGGTGTAGAGGTAGGTCGCCGCCGGCTGTGTCGGCAGCGACCGGGTAAGTCGGGCGACACCGCTGAACCGGCCGGTGGCGGGGTCGTAGACGCGCACCGAGCTGCGCCCCGGGGCACTGAGCAGCGGTGCTAGCGCCCGCCAGACCTCCTCGGGCCGATCCGGGGCGGCGAGGGCGGTCATGGCCGCCGCGCCCCGACCCGCCGCCCGCGCGCGGACCGCATCCCAGCAGGGTGAACAGCACGGTCGGCATCGGCCGTAGGTGCGAGCGGAAATAGTTTCAGATCACGAAATCGCGCCGGTGCTCGAACTGCAGCAGGATGTGCGCTATCGTGAGACCAGTCGTCCAAGACAAAGTCCCTTTTTTGGGGTGCGGAATCCTCGGATCTGAGCGCCAACTCAAATCTCAATCCGTCTGAAAAGCCTCCTACGGGGGGCTTTTTTCAGTTGGGAAAGTACAACCGCGCCGCTATTGAATTGATGGAGTCGGTCCGATTACGGGCACCTCAGCGGCGGGTCTCCTTTCGGGGGGTCCGTCATGCGGCAGGCCGGGCCGGTCTGCCGAGCACGTTGGGGTGAGGTTCGATGCTGCGGGTTAGCCGGTGTCGGCAAGGGTGAGTACCTCCTGGTTCAACTCGCGGACCAGGTCGTGCGCCCGGCATGCTGGGCGAGGACATCGCAGAGGTACTGCGAGACGCACGACGCTCCCGCGGCGGCGCTCAATCGCACGATTTCGTCGTAGACCGGTGTGGGGGGCCGCACCAGAACCGCGCGGCGATCTCCTTTGCTGGGACGGGGCATGGTCGTCACGGCTGCATAACGCACGGTCGGTGAGGGCGCGCCACGCCGGGCCGACGGATACAGAAACAGAAAGACGGTGTGCGGGTGGGGTCATCGGTGACTGTCTCCTGTCGTCTTGTGACGGGATGGCGATCGGTCGTGGGCTGCCCATGCGCGGGCAACACTTGCGCATCTGCCGCCGACGATACACACTAATGCACATAAGTGGACAGTCATAAACACAGTTTGTACACACCTGGAGAGGATTGATCCCCGTGTCATCGACATCATCTGTTCCCGCCGTCGCGTTGGATTCCGCCGCCGCCGCCCTCGACGCCGAGGGGCTGCGCGCCTACGCCGACCGGCTCGAACAACACGGCCGCCACGATCACGCCTCGCTGGAGGAACTGCGACGGGCCGCCGGGCCGATCTACCACGCGTTCATCGACGCCAAGCAGGCCGAAGGCCAGGCGCGTACCGCCGCCTACGCGCGAGCCGCGGCCACGGCCCGGTCGATGGCCGACAAGCTCGACAACACCCGCCGCACTCTGGAAACCAGCGACGCCGACGCGGGCGCGGCGATCCAGTCGATCACCGGCAGCGCGTAAAGCCGATTCAAGCCCATGCAGCACCTCGACGCCGACCCCCAGGGCCTGTCCAGTGACGGACAAGGCCTGGGACAGTGCACCGCGGTTCCCGGCGGCGGCGGGTGCGCCCCGGCGGGCGCCGATCCGATCTCGGCGGCGGTAGCGGGGTCGTTTTCGGTGTGGGAGGCGGGCCTGGAGGCGCTGGTGGCGCATTCGCAGGCGGTGCGGGTCGCCGGCGGGCTGGCGGTGGCCCGCACCGCGGCGGTGCTTGAGGGCACCGACGAGGCCGGCGGCGCGACCATCTCCTCGCTGACGGCGACACCGCCCACCGCGCCCGATGCCGCCCTTCCCGGAGCGGGGGTGCCCGTCCCGCCCGCCCTGCCGGTCGCCCCGACGGTTCCGGTGCCCGAAGCGGTCAGCGGGGAGACATGGTCGGCGCAAATCCACACCGGGGCCGGCCCCGCCCACCTGGCGGCCTACGCCGCGCGGATGCGGGTCACCAGTTCTGACCTCGCCGCGGCCGCCGCCGAACTGCGCGGCCACGCCCACGCCATCGACACCCACTGGGACGACGGGACCCAGCGCGCCGGCGCCAACGTCGCCCGCCTCGCCGACTGGTACGACGACACCGCGGCCTACGCCCGCGCAGTGGCGACCGCGGCCGAGCGTTCCGCGGACCATGTCCGCGACGCTGTCGCGGGCACACCGCGTCCGGAGACCTTCGCGCAGCTGCAAGCCCAGGTCCACGACGGGCTGGCACGGTTCACACGCAGCGGTGGCCTGGACGTGGTGCCCTTGCAGGTGGCGACGACCAAGATGGCCGAAGCGCAACGCAATGCCATCGACGCCCAGGTCGGCTACGCCGCGGCGGCGAACACCACCACCGGCGGGGTTCCCCAACCGCCCAAACCGGCCCCGCCGATCGTCGGCGCCCCCGCCGCCGCCAAGAAGGTCGGCACCAACGACCAGCCCAGCCCAGACAGCGGCGAGGCCACCGGCACCGACGACAGCGACGGCGTCGCCAAGGACAGGACCACCGCCGCCGACGAGGGCACCGATTCCGGCGCGCAGGACGACGCCGAAACCGGGGCCGGTGATCCGGCGCGGGATGGCGCGGCGGACGATGCTGCACTCGGGTCAGCCACTCCCGAACCCCCCGCCCGGCCCGCCGTGGACCCCAACGTGTTCTCGGCACCGGCAGCAACCACCGGCACTACCGCGGGCCAAATTCTCAGCGGACTCACCCAGGCCGCCGGCGGCATGTCACCCGGAATGGGGGGCGGCGGCGCGACATCCCCAATGTCGGCGTTGGCGGGGCTCTCGGGGCTACCCGGCAGCTTCGGCGGCGCCTCGATGACAGGCGCCCCCGACATGTCGGGGGGCAGCCCCGAGATGTCCTCACCGGATGACCTGGGCCTCAACGACGGCGGCGGCGCTCCGATGGACGCCGGCGCCGCCGACACCACGGCCAGCGGCGGCGGGGACATGGGTGCCTCACTGCCGAGCGGGACCACCGCGGCGCTTCCCGCCGCAGCCCCGGCCAGCCCCGCTGTCGGCGCCCTGCCCGGCCCGGCGGGGAACACCCCGGCGCACAGCGCCGGAACCATGATGGGCGGCGGCATGATGCCGCCGATAGCCGGTCCCGGGCCAGGCGCTCAGAACGGCGAACGAGACAAGTCGCTGTACCCGGACAAGCGGGTCGTGCACCGAGAGGTGCCCAACACCGAGCCGGTGTTCGGCGAACTGGAACGAGACCGACGACGTTCGCCGCGGCAGCGGCCGACGCCCGACCAGGAGGAACCAGCCCATGGCACCACCGGCTAACCCGGCCGCCCACCTCACCGCGGTGAGGGCAGCGAACGACCCGATCGCCCAGGTCGCGCAGGTCACCGATGACCTCGACGCACTGATCGACGCGGTCGCCGCCTGGCGCGACAAAGTCAACAGTTTCGTGGCCACCGGCAGCGACGACGACGACATCATCGCGACCCACGACGCCCGCGGCCGCCTCATGGAGCTATGGGTGCAACCCGGCCTGCAACAGGACATGACGGTCGAGGAGTTCGAAGACGCCATCAACGACGCCATCGAAGGCAACACCGAACGGGCCAACGAACAGTTCTCCAAAATGGCCGACGAGTTCCTCGCCCAATTCGCCCGGGCCCCCTACACCGCGATGGCTCAACATCCCGTCGCCGATGAACTCTCCGACGCCTTATCAAGAACCAACAGAAAGAAGCGATAAGCCATGACCGACCGCGTTGAAATCGACCCACTCGGACTGCCATCCTCTGTGGCACAGACCACGGCCGCCGCCGCCGGGATGGCGGGGAAAGCCGGCCAAGGCGGTCTGGCCGCCGCAGCCCACATCGGTGGCGGCGTGGATGCGCTGACCTCTGAAATCGCCGCGGCCATCGCCGGGTGGTCGGCGCAGGCCGGGGTGATCGCCGCCGATTTCGCCGCCGGCGGAACCCACTTGGGACACCGCACCGCCGCGACCACCGCCGGGCTCACCGACACCGACCATGCCAGCGGCTCACGGATCGACGCCATCACCACCACGTAGCTCCGGAAACGTGTCGGCGGCGGCAACTAAACTCGACAGCAAACGAAGGGTGAGCGCAATGACCTATCCCACCGCCGGTGGCCCGGGCGTCTACCCGCCGCCGCAGGGACAGCCGCCCTGGACCCCACCACCAGCACCCCCACCGCCACGGCCGGCGCGTCGCACAACGACGCGCCTCGCACTGGCCGCCGCGATCCTCGCCGCAGGCCTCGGCGGCGGCATCGCCGGCTCACTGCTCACCCACCGCTTTGACACAACAACATCCGTTGCGGGGAAAGCCCCAAGCCCGGACGACGTACGCACCCAAGACATCAAACTCTGCACCGAATACGTCCTTATCACCGCTACGAAACCTCAACCGGTGACCTCCTCACGCGACTTGGTGCCCGCAGTGGCAGCGGTGAGAACGTCTATCGCGGCGTACCCGGATGCGTCGGCGGACCTCCGCTCAGCTCTCAACGACGTCGCCGACGCCTACTTCGCCGAGTTGTCCCACTTCGAGAGCAAAGGGGCCAAGGGTCTGGTGGACCCTCCGAAGTACGACCGCGCCGCGGCGCAGGCAACTTATGACCGCGCGTGGGCGCTCTGCGGACTCGAATAAAAAGTGGGTTAAGTCGTGGTTTTGGTGTCGGGGGATGTGCCGCAGCCTACGGGGCCGGCGGCGCAGTTGCTGATCGCGGCTGCCTGGCCGGGAATGAGCGAAAGCGCGTTAGCGGATCTCGCGGGCGAGCAGCAGGCCTTGGCGAATGCGGCGAATGCGTACGGCGATCAGGTTATGCGAGACCTGACCCAGCAGCGAGAGTTGTTGAAAGGCGCCGCCGGCGACGCCCACCAAGCGTTGATGGGCAAACTGCGCGACCACGCCTACGCCGCCGCTGACCACTTCGACACCAAAGCCGCCGCCGCCCAAAGCTACAAGGCCGTGGTCTACGGGCTGAAAATGCGGCTCAGCCAAATTGCGGATGCCGCCGAACACGACTGGAACAACAATCCGCCCGCGGCACGCCCACTGGTCATCGCCGCCTACGCCCCCGAAGTCGCGTCCGCCGTCGCCGACGCCCTGGGCGACTTCCACACCACCCCCGCACCCAGCCCGACGCCGCCCTCGCCGATCACAGGGACGCCCACCGCCCCTGGAAACGAAACACCGAAGAACGACCCCACCATCCAGGCCGTCGACAACAAAACGCAGGGGGGGAAGTACACCGAGAACACCGCCACGTCCGACACGACAACAACCACCACCGACGAGAGCCAGAGCGGGAAGTACACCGAGAACACCGCCACGTCCGACACGACAACAACCACCACCGACGAGAGCCAGAGCGGGAAGTACACCGGCAACACCGCCACACCAGCTACTTCGCCTTCGGCGCTGGCGGGGGTGTCGCAGATGCCGGTGACGTCGATGCCGTCTTCCCCCTCGATGCCGTCCTCGTCGTCGGTTCCGTCGATGCCGTCGTCGCCGTTGAGTAGTGCGGGCGGACTCGCGAAGGCGGGGAATCCCTTATCGGGCGGGTCCGTTGCCGGGAGCCCGGTGTCGGGCGGTCCGTCGATGCCGTCGGCGCCGTCCGCGACGACCAGTGCGCAGGGGATGGGCGGTGGGTCGCCGTTGGTGAATGCGACGCAGAGTTTCCAGTCGGGGTTAGCCAGTGGTTTGGGGTCGCCGGGTGCGGTGCCGCCGCCGGGGTCGGGCAGGGCGGTGGAGCCGGTGATGGGGCAGCCGGTCGCGGCGCAGCCCGCTGGTGCGCAGGCCGGTGTGCCGCAGCCGGCGAGTGCGCCGTCGGTAGCCAGTCCCGGCCCGGCGGCTGCGGCAGCCTATCCGGGCGGCGGGGCTGGGCACGCCGGTGCGGGGATGGGCAGTGGGGGCGCTCTGGCGCCGTTCGTTCCTCCAGGCGGCGCCCAGCCGGCCCCGCCGCCGGCGGCGACGGCGGCGGCGGCAGCGTCACCGGCGGCGGCGGCGAGTTCTTCAGGTGCTCAACCGGGCGGCCAGCAACCGGCGCCTGGGGGGGCACCGATGGTGGCGGCGACATCAGGGGCAACGACGGCGGGGATGCTGCCCGAGCGTGACCCGAATCCGGATCTGGCGGTGGCCAGGCGCGTCCTGACGGGACTGATCCTCGGGGCGGCGGCGGCCCCGGATCCGGTCGTGGTGGATTGGGCGGTTTCGGTGCTCAACACGTCGATGGGCAAACAGGTGGTGATCGCCTCCAGTATGGGTGGCGGCGGGTATGTCCCGGCGACGGTCGCCCTTCCTGCCGATGCCCGCCTTGCGGTGGTGGATCGCGCGCTGCCGATGGGGTGGGCGGCGGTGTTCTGCGGGTGGCCGTCGCCGGTCGACATTCTGGTCGCCCACAGTGAGAAGGTTGCGGAACGCCTTGCGGGAGTGTCGATCTCGGCAATCGCGGCCACTAACTCCGGGCAGGCGTCGGCGTATCGGCCGCCCGGCGTGGCTGATTACCTCACGGTGTCGCTGGCGGATGTGTTGAAGACAGGCGGGCAGGTTCCGGTGTTCGGTGGCGGCTATCAGCACCGCATGACCAGCGTCGATCCCGACTTGGCGCAGCGGGTGGCGATGGTCGATCGCGGTGGTGACGCAACGATCCAGCTGGCGTCGCAGATGACCGCGGCCGTGGTGCGCGCCGCTCAGGAGGAGTCGCTGCACACCGGCACCGCTCTGGTCGCCGCCGACGACATCGACTTGCTCTCCGCGTTGGGCGGCGGGGCGGCGATCGACTGGGCCGAGCACTACCACCAGGTCAGCCAACGGGAGAACAACGCAATGTTTTACCCGGCGATCAAGGCCGCGCCCCGCGATCTGGACGAGTCGCAGACCTCGATCAACTCGAGGGCGGTGTATCAGCACTACTACCGCATGGGCCGGTTGGTCGAGTTGGTGCGCTGCTGGCAGCACACGCCGCCGAGCGTCCTGGACATCGCCTATTGCGGCACCGCCGCGGGTTTCGGGGCGTCGGTCGCCGCCGTCACCGCAGCGTGGGAGCAGCACCTCAACCGCCCCATCGCCGTGCGCTAACCGGGTCCGCGATCACAGCAACTGCGTAATTGTAAACAGGATGATGTGCACCAGTGTTTACCGTTGACTGTTTATGTGTAAGGATGGGGCCTATGACGGTAGTGGTGTCTGTCTGGTGACCGCGGTTCACGGCGCAGATGACGAGATGGATCCAGCATTGCTGGCAGTGGTGGCCAGCGCGGTTTCCGCGCGACGCACCCTGATGGTGCAGGTCAACGGGTTCGGCTTTGTGTGTGGGCTGCGGCTGCTCAGCCCGGTGGTGCGGACCTGGGATTCAGCGACGCTGAACGACCGCGTCAAGGCTGTTGCGGCGGTGGCCCATGACCGGTTCTACGCCAACACCCGCCCCGATCCGGATGCCGGCGAGTTGGTGGCGATCGCGGCGCGGGAACGCGCCCTGAATTTCTAGCGAGGGAGAACCTGTGGGTACACACGACTGGGGCGTCATCGCCACCACCATCGGTAGCGTGCTGGCGCCACTCAAAGGTGGCGGCGGCGGCCCGTTCCCGCTGAGTCCGCCCGATCCGCCGTTGCCGCCGGTGCCGCCGGTCACCGGCGACGCGGCGGGTGCCGCTGCGGAGGCCGCCCGGGAGGCGACCGCGGTGCTGGGCAAGATCGCTACCGAACTGACCGACCTCGACGCGAGCGCGAACGCGCAGCTGGAGGCCATCGTGGCATCCGGCGAGGCCGGCAAGGCCGAACTCGAACGTGTGCAAAAGGATGTGGAGGCCAAATGCCTTGAACTCGGCCCCCGACTGGAGACCCCGCAAGGCCAGCGGGAGTTGCAGGACTATGTCGAGGAGCGCCTCGGTAAGGCCCGCACGGTGATCAATGATGCGATGGCCACCGCCGATGAATCGGCGCGGCAAACGCGCGAGTTGACCGACCGGTACGCCGGTGTCGGCCAGGGCAGCACCCCAGGTGGTGGGGACAGCAGCGGCGGTTCCGCGGGCACTACTGCCGCCAGTTCCACCGAGAGTGCCGGCGGCGGAAGTGCGGACACCACCCCCAGCCCGACCGAGGACAGCGGGTCTGCGGCCGGCAACGGGGGTGACACCGCCGCCGCCGCCGCGGCCAAGGCCGAGCCGGCGGTCCAACAGGCGGGCGCTGCTAATCCGTTCGGCACGGGGATGCCGATGGGTGCGGGGATGATGCCGATGGGCGGCGGTAGTCTGCCGATGGGCCTGCCGTCACTCGGTGGCGGCGGGCTGGGCGGGTTGCCCAGTTTCGGCGGCGACCCGATGAGCGCGTTGAGCGGCCTGTCGGGTAGCGCAGAGCCGCCGATGGGCTTCAAAGACGACGGACTGGGTTTGCCCGACCAAGAGGCCGCGCCCACGGGCGCGAAGGACGACGGTGGCGTCGGTGACGGTGACGGCGGTGACGGTGACGGCGGTGAAGTCAGCGAGGGCGACCAGGGCGGCGGGGAGGGCACCGGGGCGGCCAGCGCCACCCCGGTCGCACAAACTGGGATCGCCGACGACGCCGACGGCAAGGCCGACGCCGGGGCAACAGCGGACGGTGACGAGGGGGCCGACGGTGCGGCGGAAACGCCGAAGACCACCGAGGTTGCCTTGCCCGACGGGTCGACCACGGAGGCCCGATCCCCGGTCGGCGCGGCCGCGGTGCGCGCGATCCTCAACGGCTCCTCGGTCAGTGAGGGCTACGCCCAGCAGGGGGTGACCTTGCCGCCGCCGGGCACTCCGGTCACCGATCCGGTGCCGCCTGCCCAGCTGAAGGCTGGCGATGTGGGTGTCTGGGAGGACCACATGGTGATGGCTTTGGGCAACAAGCAGGTCTTGGTGAACGGTCAGGTGCAGCCGCAGGAATCCGTGGGCTCCGGGCCGGACTTCCTGGGGTGGATCGACCCGACGAAACTGGCGACTCCACCGACGCAGGCCTGAAACAACCGACCAGCTGATGAGTGATTCCAGCGGAGTGGCGCGGCGATGAGTGTGGAGGCGTTTGTGCGGGCGGCGGGGGGTGTGATGGGTAGAGCGCGTGAGGGTTTCGGTGCCGGTGGGCTGGCGTGTGACTGCCCGTTGGCGCCGGTTCCGCCGAGCACACCGCCGGCGGGCCAGGGCGCGGCGATCGACGCTCACCAGAGCGCCGCGGCGACGCTGGACACCGATGCGCAGCGCCTGGCGCAGCAGGACATCGCCGGGGACACCCAACTGGCCGCCGCGCTCACGCAGTCCCAGAGCGGCCGCGCCCGCATGGACGCGGTGATCGCCGCAGCGCTCGCCGATGTCGAGGCGATGGGCCTGTCGACCGGCACACCACAAGGCAAACGGGCGTTGATCGAAGCCGTCGAACGCCGCCTGCTCGACACCAAAGCCGCGGTCGGGGAGGGCACCGCCGACGCCGGTACCCACGCGGCGGCCTCGGAGGCGACCGCCGCGGGATACCGCGGAATCGGTGCCGACCCCCGCCCGGCGTCCCCGATGCCCGCGCAGCTGCCGATGAGCGCCATGCCGATGAGCGCCATGCCGGCAATGCCGATGCCCGCCATGGGCGGCGGGATGCCGGGGATGGGCGGCGGTCTGGGCAGCGTCATGCCGACCTCCGCACTGCAAGGACAGCGCAGCCGCGGCGGCGGTGCCGACGGCGAGACGGGCAGAGCGGGGCGTGCCGGCGGTGCAGCGCAGATCGACCGTCTCGCGTTGTCACAGGTGCGGTTCGCGCGCACAGCGTTTCCGGGTGGGCAGGCGGCGTATCGGGGCTACATCGACGACATGCTGGACCGCCAGGGGGTCACCGACCCGGAAGCCCGTGAGCGGTGGATGACCGGATTCCTGACCGCCGCGCGCCGAGAATCGTCGTACAACCCCCTGGCGATAAACCTGACAGATTCCAACGCCCAGTCCTCCACGGGTAATGCCGCGGATATGATGCCGAATCGGGCGAGTCGCGGTGGGGTGCAGACGATTCCGTCTACTTTCGCGGCGTTTCACCAGGCGGGGACCTCCACGAATATTTATGACCCGGTGGCTAATCTGTGCGCGGCCCGCAACTACTTGTTGTACGACCCGAAGTACCGGGTGGCCGCCGATGGGTCCGATCTCGGCAGGATCGCTCAATTCAATCCGCGGTCGGCGGCGAGAGGGTACTGAGATGAGCCTGGAGGCGTTTGTGCGGGCGGCGGGGGGTGTGATGGGTAGAGCGCGTGAGGGTTTCGGTGCCGGTGGGCTGGCGTGTGACTGCCCGTTGGCGCCGGTTCCGCCGAGCACACCGCCGGCGGGCCAGGGCGCGGCGATCGACGCTCACCAGAGCGCCGCGGCGACGCTGGACACCGATGCGCAGCGCCTGGCGCAGCAGGACATCGCCGGGGACACCCAACTGGCCGCCGCGCTCACGCAGTCCCAGAGCGGCCGCGCCCGCATGGACGCGGTGATCGCCGCAGCGCTCGCCGATGTCGAGGCGATGGGCCTGTCGACCGGCACACCACAAGGCAAACGGGCGTTGATCGAAGCCGTCGAACGCCGCCTGCTCGACACCAAAGCCGCGGTCGGGGAGGGCACCGCCGACGCCGGTACCCACGCGGCGGCCTCGGAGGCGACCGCCGCGGGATACCGCGGAATCGGTGCCGACCCCCGCCCGGCGTCCCCGATGCCCGCGCAGCTGCCGATGAGCGCCATGCCGATGAGCGCCATGCCGGCAATGCCGATGCCCGCCATGGGCGGCGGGATGCCGGGGATGGGCGGCGGTCTGGGCAGCGTCATGCCGACCTCCGCACTGCAAGGACTGCGCAGCCTCACCGGGCAGGGGGCATCGGGGCGGTTCAGCGACGCCGCCGAGGGGGCTTCGACCCGCACCGTGGGTGCGCTGAATCGGCCCGGTCTGGCCAGCGAGAAGGGTTTGCAGAAGTACACCAAGCTGCTCAATCGGGCGATCAGCGAGGCGTTCCCCGAGATCAAGCAGATCGGCGGGGTGCGTCCGGATGCGTTGAAGTGGCACCCGCAGGGCTTGGCGTTGGATGTGATGATCCCCAACGCGCAGAGCGCCGCGGGCCGGGCACTGGGTGACCGGGTGGTCCAGTTCCTGGTGGCCAATCACGAGAAGTTGGGTGTGGCGCACATGATTTGGCGCCAGCGCATGATTCAGCCCGACGGTTCCTCCTCGCTGATGGAGGGGCGCGGGTCGGCCACCGCCAACCATTTCGATCACGTGCATGTGGCCTCAATCGGGGGCGGGTACTGATGAGCGAGCCCGGAACGGCGGTGCGGCGATGCCCCTGAATTACACGTCGATGGAGCAGGTCAGCGGATGGCGGTTTTTGCGCCACCGTCAGGCGGTGGCGATCGCCCGGCACTCGGTGCGCCTGGTGCACGACCCGTCGCGGAACGCGACCGCGTCGCTGCTGGTGGGGGTGGTGGCGTCGGTGTTGATCGTCGGGGTGTGTTTCATCATTGCGTTTTTCCGTCCGGCGGGGCAGGTGGGCCAAGATCCGATTCTGGCCGACCGGGCCACCGGGGGGCTGTACGTGCGAGTCGGTGACACGGTGCACCCGGCGCTCAATTTGGCCTCTGCCCGCCTGATCGCCGGCACCGACGCCAATCCGACCATGGTGCCGCTCTCGGAGATCAGAAAGATGCCAATGGGTCCGTTGGTGGGCATCCCCGGTGCTCCCGACGATCTGGTGGTCACCACACCGCCGGATGCGGGTTTCGGCCTCTGTGATCATCTGGGGTCGACCGGGGTGCGGGCGGTCCCGACGGTGACGGCGCTGATCGGGACACCCGAGCTGGGTACGTGGGCGCACCCGGTGAACTCACCGCAAACCGTGTTGGCCAGCTACGGCGGCCAAACCTATTTGGTCACCGATGGGCACCGCTCGCAGATTGATTTGACCGACAAGCCGGTCACCCTGGCGCTGGGCATCCAGGCCGGCACCGCGCAACCGGCGCCGCTCTCGCGGGCGCTCTATGAGGCGCTGATCCCGACGGGTCCGCTGCGCGTACCGGATGTGCCCAACCCCGGCGGCCCGGTCGGCTACCGCACCCCGGCGCTGCCGGCGGTCTCGGGTTCGGTGATCAAGTCAACCGACGCCACCGGCGACCCCAACTATTTCGTCGCGCTGCCCGCGGGGGTGCAGCTCATTCCCGAGACGGTGGCCCTGATCATCAGCAACGCCAACCTGGCCCGCCAGCCGGTGCTCAACGCCGACCCGGCCACGATTGCCGGTCTACCGCAGGCGGTCGGCTTCGATGTGTCGATGTATCCGAAGGGGCCTCTGGCGCTGCTGGACAAAGCGGCTGAGCCGGTCACCTGCGTGCTGTGGCAGAAGGGCAGCGGTGAGTCCCAGGCCGCGGTGACCACCGTGTCGGGGCGGCGGCTGCCGATCCCGGTCGGTGCTGAGTCGCGGGTCGTCACACTGGTGTCCGGGCCGGATCGCGGCGCGGCCAACACTGTGTATATCGGCGCCGATGCACCGAATTTCGTGCAGGTCACCGGAGCCGAGCCGGATTCACCGCGACGGGAAAGCTTGTGGTGGGTCTCCACCTCCGGGGTGCGATTCGGGGTTCCCACCCAAGCCGGTGGGGAGGAGGCACGCACACGGGATGCGCTGGGGCTGACCGCGGCCCCGGTGCCCGCGCCGTGGTCGGTGATCCGCTGGCTTCCCGCCGGGCCGACGCTGTCCTACGCCGCGGCGATGAGCCAGCACGACACTCTGATTCCCGACACCCCCGCCAAGGTGCTCGACAAGCAGGGAGGGTAGACGGCGATGACCAAAGTCGGGTTCATCCGCACACCGGTCAACAAACCCACACTGCCCGAATCGGTGGTGACCTTACCCAACCCGGGGGAGTTGACCCGGGAGCCGCAGTCCCGGCCCCCCATGTGGGTGTGGGTGGCGCTGTTCGTCTGTGCCGCATTGGGATTGATGATCATCCTGTTCCGCAGCGGCGCGCGGACCATGGGGATGGGGTCGTTGTTCATCATGCCGGTGATGATCATGTCGGCGCTGATGATGATGCGGAACCGCACATCGAACTCCAACACCAAGCCGTCGGTGATCGGACAGACCCGCGCCGATTACATGCGCAAGCTCGACGAATTGCGCGACGAGGTGCACGGGGGCGCCCGCCGTCAGGCGGAGGAAATCGCCTACCACCATCCCAATCCGGCTCAAGGTGCGCTGTTGACACTGGTGAACACCGGACGGATGTGGGAACGCTCGCCGCAGGACCGCAATTTCGGGCATGTGCGGATCGGGGTGGGTGTGTCGCGGTTGCGCACCAAGATCGACCCGCCGGCCAACGTGCCGCCCCCGGAGTACCGCGAAACGGTGACCGCGGTCGCTGCCCGCGATTTCATGCTGTCGCAGAACGTCATTCACGATGTGGCCCGCCCGTTGCATCTGTTCGACCAGATGGGGTGGTCGTTTTTCGCCGAGCCTGAGCAGCGGCCCGTCGTGCAGGCCATGCTGCGCGCGATGGTCTGCCAGCTGTGTGTGTGGCACGGGCCTGACGTGGTGCAGGTGGCGATCATCACCGATGACGGCCCATCCTGGGAATGGGCGAAATGGCTGCCGCATGTGCGTGACCGCACCCTGGTGGACGCCTCCGGTCCCGCCCGGCTGATTTTCGGCGATGTCAGCGATTTCATGGCGGCCTTCGCCGGGAATCTGCTCGCGCGGCCCGCGTGGTCACCGCGCATGGACGGCGGTGCGACTCCGCAGGACTGGCTGGTGGTGGTGGTGGACCTGCCGGGGGCGAACACCGCGCCGATCGTGGGTCCGTCCGGCCATTTGGGGGTGTCGGTGCTCGACGCCACCGGCGACGAGATGAGCCCGCTGGCGACCTCGGCGACCGCGTTCGTCCTCGATGACACCGGAAACCTGTTGCGGGCGCAGAAGGAGGTGACCTAGATGGTCAGAATTTCGGGAGTGCCCAAGGGGTTGCGGTTCGCGGCCACCCCGGATGCGATGCCGATCGCGGAGGCTGAGGCGTTGGCGCGGGCGTTGGCGCGCTACGAACCGTCCGACGATGCGCTCAAGCTGCTGGCCGACCGGGCCGCCGATGCCCGCGCCGGCCAGGAGTACCTCGACGTGTTCCACATCGACGACGCCCGCACGTGGGATCCCAACACGTTGTGGTCGAGGTTGACCTCGTCATCGCCGGATCGACTCAAGATTCCGCTCGGCCGCAATCCCACCACCGGTAAGACAGTGTTTCTCGACCTCAAGGAAGCCGCGGAAGGCGGTATGGGTCCGCACGGGATGATGACCGGGATGACCGGCTCGGGGAAGTCCGAGACGCTGCTGCAGTTCGCCCTGTCGATGGCGATGCTGCATTCACCGGAGATGCTGCAACTGCTGCTGGGCGATTTCAAGGGCGAGTCGGCGTTCGCGCCGTTGGCCGATCTGCCGCACGCCAACGGCGGGGTCATCTCGAATATGGCCGAAAGTGCTCACAAGCTGGACCGGTTCGAGGATGCGTTGAACGGCGAGGTGGCGCGGCGGCTGCGGGTGCTCAAGCTCGCCGGCGGCTACAAGGACGTCCGGGACTACGAGCGGGCACGCGCGACAACGCGCCCGGACCTCGAACCTCTCGGCGCGTTGGTCATCATCATTGACGAGTTCTCCGAGTTGTTGCGTCTTCGGCCGACGATCGCCGAGGTGTGCGACACCGTCGGACGCCAGGGCCGCGCGCTATGGATTCACATCATCAACGCCTCGCAGCGCGCCGAGGTGGGCAAAATGTCGGGATTGATGGCGCAGCAGACGTTTTCCATCGGGCTGAAGGTCAAAGACGCCGCGCAGTCACGGATGGCGATCGACTCGCCGCGGGCCTTTGACGACCTCAAGGGCGCTCCTCAGGGCACCGGGTTTTTGGTGTATGAGGGCGACCACTTCCGGTTCCGCTCCTGGCTGGTGTCGGCGCCGTTCATTCCTCCCAAGGTGGGCGGTCTGCAGCGCCGTCTGACCGAGGGCCAGTTCGTGGATGCCCACCGCTTCACCGGCGCTGTCCAGCCGTTGCCGCTCGACATTGAGGTCATCGACCCGCTGGCTGAGGACGACATGGCGCCCGACGATCTCGACGACGAGCCGACCGTTGACGCTCAGACGGTGTGCGAGGTGCTGGTCGAACGGATGGCGGCGGCGGGGCGCACCCGCACGCCGATGCACCGGTTGTGGCTGCCGCCGCTGGATGACCTCTCCGAGATCGGTGTCGACGAGATGGCTCAAGAGTTCTGGGGACGGGACTGGCTGGATGTGCGGGCCGACAGCGGGTTGGTGGTCCCGATTGGACGTGGGGATGATCCGTTTGCCCACACTCAGGATTTGGTGGCGGTCGACTTGTCCGGGGCGGGCGGCAATCTCGCCGTCGCCGGGACCGCGCAAGTCGGGAAGTCCACGGCGTTGCGGACCTTGATGATGATGTTGGCGATCTCCCACAGCCCGGCGCGGGTGCAGTTCTACTGCCTGGATTTCGGCGGCGGGAAGCTGGCGAGCGTGGCCGGGCTGCCGCATGTGAGCGTGGTCGCCGGGCAGGGCAACGTGGAGAAGATCGGGCGGGTGCTCGACACCATCGAGCAGCTGATCGCCCAGCGAACCCGGTCGTGGGATCAGGCCGGCATCGACCTGGCCGAGTTCCGTGCCCGCAAGTTTGGCGGCAAGCCCGGTGCGGTTCCCGAGGACGGGCACGGTGACGTGTTTTTGGTGATCGACAACATCTCGGTGCTGCAGAGCGACTATGAGATGACCAATCGGCTGGCGGCCCTGTCCCAGTCGGCGCTGAACTACGGAATGCATTTGGTGATCAGCAGCGGGGAGTGGCTGTCGATCAAGACTCCGATCATGAACAAGATCGGCACCAAAATTGAACTGCGGCTGGCCAATTCCAACGAATCGGTGATGGGAGACCGCAAAGCCGCCGCGACGATTCCCACCCAGCCGGGCCGGGCCATGCAGGTCGGCGGTCAACACATGCTGATCGGGGCGCCCGTGGCCGGACCCGACCGCCACGTCGTCGCGGTCGAGGGCGAGGGGGCCTCGGAGCAGGAAGCTGTGGCCGCGACCGCCGCCGAGATCGCCCACGCGTGGCAATCCCGGGGGGTGGCCCCCGCCCCGCGGATGCGGATGCTTCCCACCGAGGTCCGTTTCGCCGAGTTGGATCCGGCGCCGCGCGGCACCCTGCGCCTGGGGGTGGGGGAGCGCACCTTGGACACCGTCGGCATCAACCTCACCGAAGGACCCCACTTCCTGGCGGTCGGCGCGGCCGGGTGCGGCCGCAGCACGTTGCTGAAAACGGCGATCACCGCGATCACCGAAACCTTCACTCCGCAGGAGGCGTTCCTCATCGTCTTCGATGTGGGCATGGGGCTGATCGACGCCTGCGACCCCGACTATGTGCGGGTCTATCAGAGCAAGCTGTCCACGATCGGGAAGGTGACCGCGGCGCTGGTGGAAAAACTCGAGCAGCGCCGACCACCGGCGGGGTTGAGCCTCGATGATCTGGCCCGCTGGCGGTTCGGGGGCGAACGCGTTTTCGTCATTGTCGATGACATCAATTTGATGACCCCGGCGGGAGTGGGCGCCCAGTCGGTGCTCTCGCCGTTGAGCGCGGTGATGGAACGCGGCCGCCAGATCGGGCTGCACGTGATCGCCACCTCCATTTTGGGGCAGTCCTGGTTCGGCCTGGCTGGCAGCAAATTCGTGCAGGCGATGCACACCGGCGGGACTGGGCTGCTGGTGATGGACGGCCAGGGCGAAAAGGTCGGCGACGGATTCAAAGCGGCTCCGCGCGCACCCGGGCGCGGGGAGTTGGCCTACCGGCGGGCGGGCCACCAGATGATCCAGATTGCGCTGCCACCCGAACGGGAGGCCACGGCCGGCGATGCCGGGGTCCGCCAGGACTGGTGATCCACACCATCACCCGTGCTGCGTTAACCGTGAACAGCATAAGTTCAGCTATGTGTCATAGTGTGTTGACGATGCGTGAAACGGGTGTAGGGTGGGAGACGATCGTTACGATCGTCGGGGAGTAGCCAGCAAAAGGAGTGCGTAAATGCTGATTGATGTGTCGGTCCAAGGGGTGCAGGCCGCGTCCGCGGCCACCGCGGCGCTTTCGGGGGAAACCATGGGCCACGTCGGGCAGGCCGCGGCGGCGGGAATGGTGGTCCCACCGGCGTTGGATCCCGACATCTCCCCGCTCAACGTCGCCAAGATCATGGCCTACACCCAGGAGGTCGCCGGTGTGCTTGCGGCGTCCGGTGCGTTGCAGCAGTTGTATTCGGTGGCAAACGGCTTATCGGCCACCACCTATGACCTGACCGACGCGATGGCTGCCGTCGGCATCAACGCGGTCCTCTAAGCGGCCGTTTCCGAGCCGGAGTAGAGCGAGAACATGCCGAATCCCGCCGAACCCCCCGAGGTCACCTCCGGTGAGTTCTGGGGCGGCCCGGGTGCGGGCACGTTCTTCGCGTCGGCGGCGCAGATGGAGGCGCTGGCCGGGCTGATCATCGGGATGCTGGGCGGGCACAGCGCCGTGGAAGCGGCCCTGTCGGCGAGTTGGCCGGCCCCAACCGGAATGTCGGCGGTGGCCGCCAACGTGCCGCACATGCTGTGGCTGGGCACCGTGGCGACGATGTTGCAGACCGCGGGGGCCCAGATCGCCGCCACCGGCGAGCAGTTCGAGGTCGCAAAGATGGCGACCGCGACCCCGGCGGAGGTTGCCTACAACCAGTCCGAGCATGTAGCGCTCAACGCCGCGAATTTTCTGGGTTTCCTGACCCCCTACATCATGGCCAACCGCGCCGAGTACAGCTCGTACTGGGTGCGGGGTGTGTCCAACAAGGCCTCCTATGAGGCGGCCAGTGCGGCGGGGGTGCAGGCGATCCCGCCGTTGCCGCCGCCGCCGCCCACCGCAGCGCCACTGACCGGCGGGGGCGGTAGCAGCCTCACCGACACCGCCGCCTCACCGGAGAGTCTGCTGGCGGGGCAGGGCTCCCCGATGCAGATGATGATGAGTCTGCTGCCGATGGCCGCCCAAATGCCCTCCCAGTTGGGCGGGATGGCCTCGGGGGGATCACTGAGCCAGTTACCCCAGCAGGCGTTGCAGCAAGTCACCTCCCTGGCCGGGCAGTTCGGCTCCCTGAGCCCCGATGTCGGCGCCGAGGCGGTCTCGGCTGTCGGCGGCGACTGGGTCACCGCGACTCCCGCCGCGGGCGGACCGGTCACCGCGAGCCTGACCGGCCTCGGCGGCGGGGCCGGGGGCGGGGGCGGGGCCGGCATGGGTGGTGCGGGGGCGATGGCCCCGGCCTCCGCGCTGCGCAGCCCCGGATCGTGGTCCTCGACGGTGAACGCCGCCGCCCCGTCGGCCACCACCGAACCTGCCTCGGCCTCTCGGATCGTCGAAGCGCGCACCGGCGGCACCGTCGCCTCAGGGATGGGGTCACCGGGAGCGATGATGAGCCCGGCGATGGCGCACGGAGCCACCCGGGCCGATGACGACAAACGTGACACCGCCGCGGTCAGCGGTGCCGCGGTGTTGAGCACTGCCGCCGACGCGTTCCGTGTCCCCGCCGGGCTGCCCACGATCAGCGGCGGCGGCGGCAATGACTTCGCGACCGCGAAGGGGGGACGCTGAGCAACCAGGGCAGGACACCAGCATTACCCGAAATCCATTGGTATAGAAGGGAATAAATCACATGAGCTTGATCATCCACGGTGAACTCGACGCGATCTCCGGTGACGCGGCGGGACTGCAGGCCGTCTCCGACAAGCAGGCCGCGGCCATGCAGCGGATGGCCTCGACGCTGGAAGCCGCAGCCTCGGCGCTGCAGAGCCCCGGCGCCGGCGCCTCGTTGCAGCGCGTCGGCGCCGAACTGCACGCCGACGGCCAGACCTTCTCGACGCATTTCGCCGATCACAGCGACAAGATGAACAACAACCGCCACGGCCTGGAGAGCGGCGACCAGGACGGTGCGGCGGACATCGAAGCCGTCCTGTCGATCTCGACCTAAACCGCTCCCACACACCCACTCATCGAAAGCGAGACAACTATGCGTTATGTCATCGGACCGTTGGAAAACTGCATCGCGGAATTCCACGCGGTACACGCCGAGACCGAGCAGAACCGGCAGGACAGCCTCAACATCGTGCGTGCCAGCGCCGAGAACTTCGGCGGTCAGGGCGCGGACGCCTTCCAGCAGGCCATCCACGTCATCAACACCAAATACGATTCCGCGATTCAGAAGCTGCGGCAGGTTCCGATCGCCGTGGAGAGCGCCAAGTCCGGGATGGTGCAAAAGGATCAGGGGCTGGCGGGTCAATACTGATCTGCCACCCGTGGTGGGTGTGGGAAGTCCACCCCCGCCGCAAACCGCAGCGGCCCGTGTAGAGGCTGCTGCGCGACCCGGCTCCCGGAACAGACACGGTGAACCCCCCGTCACCGTGTCTGTTCCGGTAGCCGGGTCGCCGCGCATTGCCGCAGCTAGGGACAACGCAGAAAGGGGGGCGGGGCGCCATGGCGCGGATACCGTCGTTTGCGACACGGCCCGGACCCGAGACCGCCGGACCCTCGCCCATTGCGGCGTTGTCCACGACGACCGAAGGGTTGTGGCTGCTCCAGGCGTTGTGCGGGATTGAGACGCTCCCGGCGGTGCTGGTGACCCGGCCGTTCATCGCCGAGGTGGGGCCGCCCAGCTCCCATCCCGGCTTCGACACCCTGGTCGAGGCCGGCGCCATCCGGTCCGGGGAGGTCCATCCCCAGATCCGGGCATGGCTGGAAACGCTGGGCGCCCCCGACATTGTGCTCGGTGCCATGATCGAGCGCCGGAACCCGACCGGCGAGGCGCAACACCTCCGGATCGCGATCGCACGGCGCGCGGGGATGACCGTCGCGCTCACCCGTCACGCCGAGGATGTCACCGTCGAAGACCTCGGCGCGGTGCCGACCATGCGGGCGCTGCTCGCGCGTCTGCTGCCGTTGTGCGGCCCGGCGACCAGGCCGGCCGAGTTCGACACCATCCTGGTGCCCACCTCGGAGTTCCTCGACGGTCTCACGTCGGTGGTGCGGGGCGAACACACCCCCAAGGTCGCGCTGGGGCGCCTCGGCCTGACCCCTGATCAGCAGCGGGTCATCACCGCGGCGGCCGACCGTCCCCTCATGGAGATGTCGCTGGGGGTCGTCCGGCACGGCGCCACCGGCGATCAAGTGGGGATCGCCGCGGTGGCGATCACCGATACCGCGGAGGGGCGTGTGGTCACCGGTCCGGTCCGCAGCGAATCGGGGCAGTGGTGGACGACGGTGACCCCCGGAACGCTGGCAGCGGGGGCCGGTGCCCTGACTAATCTGCTGGGCACTGTCGGCCTCACCGACTGGTACGGCCACGACCGGTCGGCCTAGATAACCCCCTGTCCCATTACACACTTGGTATGTTCACTAGGTGACTGATAGTGTTTATTTCTAGTCGCGTTTTGGGCAGGGGAAGGGTGGGATCGGATGAGCAGTGAGTGGGGAGTGCGGCCATGACACATGAACAGGATTTCTACGCCCGGTACCTCAACCCGCCCGCCGCCACCGGCGAGGCCGAGGACCCCGAATCGGGGGAGCAGCCGTTCGCGGACCGCTGGGCCGACGGTGGTGACCGCACGCGGAGTGCGGCCCATGCCGCCCCGGACCGCGACCCGAACGGTCATCGCGCACCCGAGGTCCCCGACGCGCCGCCGCTGAGCGCACCCCGGCCGCAGTTCCCGCCCCAGCACCAGACCGGGCCTACCCCGACGCCCACGGACCGGCCGCAGAGTCCACCACCGATGGGGCCACCGGCCCCAGGAAGGTATCCGGCGGACCCGCCGTACCCGCCTGCGCAGGACCGGCAGGGGGAACCGGCAGGGCAGTCCACGCCGTATCCGGCCCCGCAGGACCCGGCCGCGCAGGAGTCACCGGCCTGGCCCGACCTCGGCGCGGCTGAGCAGCGGGGGCACTATCCGCCGCGGGAGCGCCACCCCGAACCGCCACCGCAGCACTACCCGCCCCGACAAGGTCCGCCCGCCGCACCGCTGGCCCCGCGCGGCGACGGTCGCGCCACCGATACCCCGGGCCCCGACGCCGGGCGGCACTATCCCAGCGCGGCGCGCAATGTTCCCAGCTCGTCGGTCGGGCCGATGCGTGCGCAGGTGCGCCAGGCCGACCTGGTGCGCCCGTATAAACCGATTCCCGAAATCGGGTGGCGCAAAAAACTGCATCAGCTCACGCGAATCAACGCCGGCGTCGGGCCGGCGGAACGCGAGTGGATCGACCTCAAGCGGCGACTCGGCGTCAACCTGCGCGGCACCTACCTCATCGCGATCATGCAGCAGAAGGGCGGCGCGTCGAAGACGACGTCCACGATCGGCCTGGGGGAGGCGCTGGCCCGCTACCGCGACGACAAGGTCGTCGCGATCGACGCCAACCCCGCCAACGGCAACCTGGCCAGCCGCGTGGATGAGCCGAGCACGGGAACGTGGCGCAGCCTGATTGCCGACCCGAACCTGGTGTCCTACAGCGATTTCCGGCACTATCTCGGCAAGGACACCTCCTGCGGGCTGGAGGTGCTGGGCAGCGACGTCGGCGACGACGTGATGACCGGAATGAATTTGATCCAGGCGTGGGACAAGCTGTCGCGCCAGTACCCGATCGGGTTGATCGACTGCGGCAATCAAATGCGTGATGACCTCACCGCCGCGATTCTGTCGCGGGTGGACGCGGTGGTGGTGGTCTCGACCACCCGCTTCGACGGCGCCACCGGAGCGCAGGACACGCTGAATTGGCTGATCTCCCATGGCTATCCGCATCTGGTCCGCTCGGCGGTGATGATCATCAGCAACGTCAACAAGGTCACCGCCGATAAAGCCGTGCGGAATCTGCACGAGGATTTCGAGCGGGTGTGCCGGGCGGTGCACGACATCCCCTACGACCCGCATCTCAGCGATGCGACGGCGATCAATTTCGACCGCCTCGCCCCTGCCACCCGCCGCGCGTTCCTGGAAGCCGCGGCGTCGGTGGTCGACGGGTTCGCCGGCGCGGCCGACAAAGATCCCGGCTACCGCAATGACTACCGCGACTACCGAGGTGATGGGCGATGACCGCGACCTACCAGCAGCCGGCGGCGGCGCAGAGCACCCCCGACGGCAGCCTCCTGCACCCCGCCGAGCATGTGCGGCTGGCCGAGCAGGTGCGCGTCGCGGTGCTGTTCGGCGGCCGGCAAACCGATGTGACCCTGCCCGCCAACTCCGCGGTGGCCGCCGTCGTTGATTCCCTGGTCCGGGTGCTGCAAACCCGTGACGCCGAGGACGGCGAGAGCGGTCTGCGCACCGCTGACGAGGACGGCATGATCTCGGCGGGGCTGTTGACCTTGACCCTGATCGACGGCCGTCCACTGGACCGCACGCAGAGCCTGGCCCAGCAGGCGGTGGCCGACGGCGATCTGCTGATCCTGTCGGTGATCGACCAGGAGGTCGAGTTCACCCCGATCGTCGAGGCACCCTCCTCTGCGGTCGCGGTGCTCAACCGGGCCCGGTACGCCACGGTCACCGAGGCCACGACCCGCATGGTCGCAGGCGCGGTGTGCGCGGCCACGGTCCTCACCGCGACGGCGGTCCTGGCGTTGGCGTGGTGGCGAGGCCTGGAGGCGGGCCGGGACTGGAACATCTGGCCCGCTGCGGTGTGTGTGGTGCTGGCCGCGGGCCTGTTGCTCGCCGGCACCGTGGTGTGGTGGCGTCGCCGCGACCGGGTGATCGCGACCGCGTTGTGGCTGCCTGCGCTGCCGGTGCTGATGGCGGCGGCGGTAGTGGGTCTTCCCGGCAGGCCGGGAACCTGGCATGTCATGTTCGCCTCGGCGGTGGGGGTGACGGCCGCCGCGGTGTTGTGGCGGCTCTCGACGGCACCGAAAGGCCTGTTGGCGTGGGTGACGATCACCGCCGCCGCCGTGCTGGCGATGTCGGTCGTCCACGCACTCGGCGCTCCCATGATGTACGTCTGGGTCGGTGCGGTGGCGATTGCGCTGTGGGTGCTGACCAACGGCGCGACGCTGGCCGGGCTGATGGCCGGTATCCCGGTCCCACCGTTTCCCACAGTCACCGGCAAAGACACCTTCGACGACGCCGAACACATCGCCCAAGAGGCGCTCGTCGCCGCCGAACACGACGGCACGCCCAGCGTCTCGGAGTTGGCACGCGCGGCGGCGGCGGCGAACACCTATTTGACGGCGCTGTTGGCCTCTACGGCAGTGTTTTTCGTCGGCGGCGCATTCGCGGTGGTGTCGCCGGGCAGTGGCCGCTGGGTACTGGCTACGGTCTACATCGTCGTGGTCGCCACCATCCTGGTGTTGCGGGGTCGGGCGTTCACCACCCGCACGCAGGCGGTCCTGGTCGTGGCGACCGGGTTGGCCATGTACGCCGCAGTGGCGGTGCGCTACACGCTGGTGTGGCCCAGCGCCGCGGTGAGTTACTCGGTGGCCGGTCTGCTCCTCGCACTGGGCGTGCTGGGTCTGATCATCGCCGCCACCGTGCCCGCACGCTCATTTTCCCCGGTGTTCCGCAAGGTCGTGGAATGGCTGGAATACCTGATGGTGGTGCTGGTGCCGGTGATGGCGGTATGGCTGCTCAACGTGTTCACCCTCGTCCGGAACCGCTGATGTGGCGCCGGTTGCGCAGCGTGGCGGCGGTTGCCACGGCGGCCGCCGTGACAGCGGTGCTTCCCGTCCTCAGCGGGACCGCCTGGGCCATCACCCCACCGGTGATTGACCCCGGCGCGGTTCCCGGTGACGGTCCGCCCGGACCGGACGAGGCGATGCAGCAGCGCTACCAATGCCCGGCCACGGGCCTGCTCCCGAACACCGATCTGGCGAGTCCCGTGGCGGCGCAGGCGTTTATGAATCTCCCCGAATTGTGGAAGGCGGCCGGGCGGGGCGCCGGGGTGAAAGTCGCGGTGGTCGATACCGGCGTCAATCGGTCGGTGCGGTTGCCGAATCTGCGCGGCGAAGGCGACTACGTGGACGGCGGCGATGGGCTCACCGATTGCGATACCCACGGCACGGTGATCGCCAGCATCATCGGCGCCGCGCCCGCCGAGGGCGACGCACTTGTCGGGGTCGCCCCCGACGCGGAGTTGCTGTCGATCCGGCAGTCCTCGGGCATGTATGTCCCGGCCAACCCCGGCGGCGGGGACGTCGATCAGGACCGCCGCGCCGGTACCGTGTCCACCCTGGCGCGGGCCATCGTCCACGCCGCCAATGCCGGTGCCCGCGTCATCAATTTGTCGGTAGTCGCCTGCATCCCGACCCTCAAGCCGGTCGACCAGACCACGCTGGGCGCCGCCGTGCGCTACGCGGCGAGGGACAAAGACGCGGTGCTCATCGCCGCGGCCGGCAACACCGCCAATCCCGGGTGCGCGCAGAATCCCGACATCGACGCCACCGACGCCGCCGATCCCCGTAACTGGGACCAGGTCGTGACCGTCTCCACCCCGGCGTGGTTTTCCGACTATGTGCTCGCCGTCAGCGCCACCGACGCCGCCGGGCAGCCGGCGGTCGACGAATCCGGGCGGGAGATCAGTTTGGCCGGGCCGTGGGTGGGTGTCGCGGCGCCGGGGCTGTTCGTGGAAGGCGTCACCGAGGCCGGCGGCATCATCAACGCCACGTTCGACAGCCAGAAGAACATGCTGAAACCGATGAGCGGCACCTCCTTCTCGGCGGCGTACGTGTCGGGGTTGGCGGCGCTGATCCGGGGCAAATATCCGACGCTGCCCGCCGCCCAGGTGATCAACCGCATCACGGCGACCGCGCACTCCCCGGCGGCGGTGGTGGACAACCGGATCGGACACGGCGTCATTGACCCGCTGGCCGCGCTGAACTTCGACGTGCCCGAGGTGCCACAGCCGCGGGAGAGCGTGTCGCGCCCGCTCGAGCCACCGCCGCCGGCACCGCCGGTCGACGGGCGACCCAAGCTGATTGCGCTGGCGGGGATGGGAGTGCTGGCGGTGGTGCTGGCGTCGGTACTGGGAATCGGTGCGATGGCGAACGCAAGGGGCGGGAAACGATGACGACGACGACCAACGCGGGAACTCAGGTGATGGTCGCGCAGGACCGTTCGATACCCGGCGCGCGTTCGGCGCTGCCCGAACGGCTCGCGCGGTGGCGGCTCAACCTCACCCGCAGGTTTGTGATCATCGCCGAACTGCTCACCGCGGCGGTGCTGATCGCGATGTCGCCGGTGATCTGGTGGGTCGCGGTGCTGATCGCGGTGGTGGTGGCGGCGCTGATCACGGTGGCCTACAACGGCTCGACTGCGGCGGGCTGGGCGCTGCGGTGGGCGCGGCTCAAGCACTACCGGCGCAACGGAGCCGCGCGGCGTCGGCGGACAGCGATCCCGGAACCGTTCAACGCCGACCTGCCCGGCCTCAGCCCGGTCGGGATGCGCTGGGACGGCCAGTACGCCATCACGATGATCGAGTTGCACGGCCGCCCCTTCGCACCCACGGTGCTGGTGCCCGCCGGGGCCGACACCGTGGACACGGTGCCGGTGGAGGCCATCAGCACTCTGCTTTACCAGTTCGCCGGATTGGAGTTGGACTGCGCCGATGTGGTGTCGGTCAGTCAGCGGGTCGCCGACGACGGCCGCTACACCCCCAAATACGACGAGATCGTGGGGGATCGGCCGGCGGTGGGCAGTCGGCGGACCTGGCTGGTGCTGCGGTTGTGCCCGCAGGCGTGCATGGCGGCGATGGCCTACAGAGGCGATGCCGCCGCAGCGACCGCCGCGGCGACTGAGCGGATCCGCCAGTCGCTGATCCGGGCGGGGTGTCGGGCGCTGACAGCCAGCGCCGAGCAGATGAGCGCCGCCACCGCAGCGCTGCTCGCCGACCGCGCCCTCGACCTCGACCGCGTCGAGGAGTCGTGGTCCCACCTCGACGTCAACGCCGACTTTGTGACCAACTACCGCATCGCCGGCGTCGATCTGACCACCCGGTTGCTCAATGACCTGGCCACGGTGCGCAGCAACCGCACCGTGACCACTATCCGCATCACCGCGACGCGGGCCGGTGAGGTGTCGGTCGCCGCGGTGGTGCGCTTCCACACCTCCGCGCCGTTGACCCACCCGCCGCTGCTGGCGCTGCGGCCGGTCGCGGGTCAGGCCTTCGATGCGCTGCTGGCGTCGCTGCCGCTGGGCAACCGGGCGCTGCGCTTGCAGATGTCGCAGCGCCGCCTGCGCGACGCCGAGCTACAGATCCCGGTGGGGCCCACCGGCCCCATCCTGGGCATGACGGTCACCGGGCTGCCGTTTTTGATGCCGGTCACCGATGCGCTGGCGGCGTCGAGACTGACCATCGACGCCGACCTCGAGGTGGTCGTCCCGCTGCTGTTGCGGGCCAGCGCGGCAGGAGCAGTGGTGCTGATCCACACCGGCCGACCCGAGGTGTGGTTGCCGCTGTGCGATCCCGACGCCCGAATCAGCGTCGCCGGGGCGACGGCGCCGCACCGCGAACCGACGCTGATCGTCGTCGATGGCGAGTCGCAGGAGATCGCGGGCGGCCAGCGCGGGCAGACCCTGGTGTTCCTGTCGGGATCACCCGCGACCAAGGACGCCTCGGATCTGGTCGTCACGCAAACCAGCTACGACGAGGTCACAGTGAGCACACCGGCGATCCGGGCGATCCCCCTGACGTTGATGCGGCCCCGCAACGAGGCCCAGTTCCTCTCCCACCTGTCGGTGCGCCAGTGATGGTGGGCGACGACCGGACGCTGAGCGCGTTGCAGGCCGCAGTCAAGGCGTTGCCGACGGCTCCCGATCGGGCCGCGCAGGTGTTCCGGCTGGTCACCAGCGACGATCCGGGTGTCGCCGACGCGTGGCTCGGGCGGGTGGCGACCGGCGACCACGCGCTGTCGACGCTGCGCGCGTTGGCGACGAACGCGGCCCGCATCGGCCACGACCTGCGGGCCGTGCAGGTGCGCCCCGGCGACCTGGGTGCCCGATTCCACACCGACTACATCCAGCTGACCATCCACGACGCCGACACCGCGACGCTGGCCTACATTGCAGCCCTGATCGACGCCCGCCAGTACCAGGACGCCCACGACCGCCTGAGCACACTGGGGGCCTCGCCGGCGGCCGCCTACATTCGCGCGGTGCTGTACTCGCGCACTCAACGCTGGCCCGACGTGTTGGGCGCGGTGAGCGGGTGCGCGGGATGGATGAACGTCGATCTGGGCCGCGCCGGGGCGATGATGGAAGCCAAAGCGGCGGCCAACCTCAAACTGCTCGACCGGGCGTTGGCGGCCGCGAACCGGGCGGCACTCGACGGGCACATCACCGACGACATCACCCGTGACGCCGTGTTCTGCCGGGCGCTGGTGTTGCGCCACAACGGCGATCACGACGCGGCGCAGACGCTGCTGACCGAGATTGGGGTGCGCTGGCCGGACTTTGCCGACGCCCCGGCCGCGCTGGCCGATCCCACCTACGGGTTGCGCTTCACCGATTCGGCCACCATCGACACCCGCACCGACTACTGGGATGCGGCCACCGCGACGACCGATGCCCAGCGGGCTGCGGCCTCAGCGAAGACCCTGCTGGCCACCGCCGAGGGCGACATGGCCGGGATGGTCGGACTCAGCGAGGTCAAAGCGCGGCTGGCGCGGCTGCGGTCGGACTCCATCGCGCGGATCATCCGGCAACGCAAGGGGATTCCGACGCCGGCGGTGTCGCGCCATATCTTGATGGTGGGTCCTCCCGGGGTGGGCAAGACCGTCTCGGCGCGCACGATCGCCAACATGTTCTGCGGGTTGGGGATTCTGCCTAGGGCGGATCTGTATGAGACCAAGCGCAGCAAGCTGGTCGGTCGGCACCTGGGCGACGCGGAGAACAACACCCGCGAGTTGTTGGAGGCGGCGCTGGGCGCCACGGTGTTCCTCGACGAGTTCGGCGGCCTGGTGCAGACGGGGCTGTCAGGCGGTGACGCCTACGGCCAAGCGATCATCGACACTCTGGTGCCGTGGATGGAAAACGAGCGCGACAATTCGGTGATCATCGCCGCGGGGTATCCGCGCGCGTGCCAGCGGGTGCTCGAGGTCGATCAGGGACTGCTGTCGCGGTTCAAAACGACCATCGAGTTCCACTCCTACACTCCCGATGAGTTGATCCAGTTGGCGCAGCATTTCGCCACCAGCGGTGGAGACACCCTTGAGTGTGGTGCAGCGGAACGGGTGCTGCGCGAACCGTTCACCCACTTCTACACCGCGGTGTCCACCAGCGACGAGGGCGACCAGGTGCGGGCTATCGACACCTTGGGCAATGGGCGGTTCGTGCGCAAACTGATCGAAAGCGCCCAAGCCGCCCGCAATGAGCGGGTGATCGACTCCCACGGGCTGGGAATGGCCGACCTCAGCGACGAGACGCTGGTCGATGCGATCGACGAGACGGCGATGACCTTGTTGACCGCCGAGGACCTGCACGCCGGGCTGGCCGATGCCATGCCCAGCGGTCTGCCGCGGTGAGGGCGGTGGGTTACCGGGACAGATCGGGCGCCGCTAGTACGGCGTTGCGGGCGCGCAACCGTTCGGCCATGGTTTGCGCCCATTGGCGGGCTGGGGGATCGAGGGACACCTCGGCGGACAGCTGCGGGTCGGGGACGATAGCGGTTGCGAGTTCGTCGGTGCTGACCCGCGCGTAGCCGACCGGGGCCACCACCCACGCTGTTTCGCCCAGCACCACCACGTCACCCACGCTGAGGCTGCGGTTCCCGGCGGCGCGGTAGTCCTGTGCCCACGTGGTGTTGGGCTCCTCGTTGAGTTCGTCGAAAATCGTTTCCAGGGCGGCCATGATCGCCTCCTGGTGTTGGGAGGATGCGGGCCGTTCAGCGTTCGGGTCGCCGGTGGCGAGGTCGAGCGCGAAGGTGGCGGCCTCGGCGACGCTGTGCGGGGCCAGGGCGCCGGAGAGCCGGTAGTGCAGGAAGTCCGCCTCGTCGGTGGTCAGGTAGACCCGGGCGATCAGCGTGGTGGGTTCCATGGGGTCCATTCGTGGGTGGGGTACGCGTGGTTACAGCGAAAGACCGGTGTTGGCGGCGCTGCGCAATCCGGTGCGCATCCGCTCGGCCATCGCCTGCGCCCACGCCCGTGCCGCGTGGTCAAGCGGTGCCGGGCCGGCCGGGGCCCGGCGGTCGGGGGTTAGGGCAGGTGCTGCCCGTGATGCATTCGAGGCAACTGCCGCCTGTGCGGACAGGGCGGACAGGGCGCTGATGCGGTCGGGACGGAACCCCGACCAGTGCTCGCCGGCGGCGGTGATGACGACCGGTGCGGCGCGATATCCCATGTCCGCCAGCATGTCTCGCGCCGCGCTGTTGGTGGACACGTCGACCACCGCGTAGGGCACCTCGGCCATTTTCTCGAAGGCGCGTTTGGTGGCCACACACTGCACACAGTTCGGTGTGGTGTAGATCGTCGCGATCGGCTCGGATGAGTCGGCCTCGCCGGCAGCGGCCCCCGAGTCGCGCGGCGGTGTTATCCCGGTCATCGCTTTTCCTTCCCTCGCACTGTCCACAACGTAACACACTAAGTGTTCACGATTGTGTTGTGTTGACTGTTACCGGTTACGTCTGGCACGCTGCGGGGGTGACCGTTGCACCCCTGCCGTCGACCGCATGGCCGCCGTACAGCAAGCCGGCGACGCCGTACTGCGGGTTCCTGCAGCGCCGCACCGCCGACGGCAGGGGCAGCGAGTTGTATGTGCCGTATTCCGCGGCCCACTGCCTGATCTCAGCCCCGACCGAAACGGGGAAGACGCGGCGGTTGTTGGCTCCGGCGGCCGTCCTGTGGAACGGTCCCGCCTGTGTGGTGAGCAGCAAAGACGACCTCATGCAGCTGGTGATGGAGCGTCGCTACGGGCCAACCGCGCTCATTGATCTGCGGCCGATCGACAGCCCGGTGTATCCGCACGGAGTCACCCCGCTCAGCTTCGATCCGACGGTGTCGATCGATTCGCCTGCCGAAGCCTTGACCGTGGCCGAGACGATCATGCAGATGTCCACGGTGGGCCTGGGCAGCGGCGCCGATCAGGTTTCCGACGGCGGCATTTGGGAGAGCCAGGCCGCAGGGCCGTTGGCTGCGTTCCTCTACGCCGCATCACCCAGGGGCAACGGCCTGGGGATGTCGTGGGTGTTGACCGCGGTCGACAACATCGACCCGGAGCAGTTCGACTCACCCGGATGGGCGCAGGCCGCCGCATGGTGTCGCGACTATGAGGTGCTGGCGTTGGGCATGATGCGCATCCTGGATATGGATGCGCGGCAGCGGGATTCGGTGGCGATCACCATGCGCAAAGCGATCACCCCGTGGCTGCGGACCTCGCTGACCAACAACGCCATGCTGACCCCCTTCACCCCCGACTTCCTCGACGATCCAGCCGCCACGTTGTTCGTCCTGGCCCCTGCCGACGGCACAGTTGCCGGGTCGGCGGTGACCCTGCTGGACTCCCTGGTGCGGCGGTGGCGCAACAAAACCGCCGTGCGCGAACAGATGTATCGGCTGCTGATGATCGTCGACGAGTTGCCCAACACCGCACCGATCCCGGGCCTGCGGCGCTTCGTCGGCGAAGGCCGCGGGCTGGGCATCAACCTGATGGTCGCGGTGCAGGCCTCCGAACAGTTGGAGACGGTGTACGGCTCGGTGTACGCCGCCGAGTTACGGGCGATCTTCCCGGCGGCGGTCATCATGCACGGCGCACGGGAGGAGGAGCTGCTCACCGCAGCGGAGCAGTGGTCGGGGTTGACCAACCGCCGCGCCCAGAGTTTCGGCCAGAGCGACAGCCACAAGACGGTCAGTTCCGATGTGGGCGCGGGCCTGCGGTGGCAGGAGTTGCTGCCACCCGATAGGGAACACGCCCGCCTGCTGATCCGCGGCGGCATAGGCCAATGCGTGCAGATACCGGATTGGTCGGTGTTCGTCGCCCGGTATGACGCGGCATGCCAGGCGCTGGTCGCCCGCAGCGGGCATCACACGATCGCCGGTACACGCCCGCCACCGCCCCGCCGGACCAGCGTGTGGCGGCGCATATGGGCCGCGTTGCGCTGACCACCCACCACCTCATTCACAACCGACCATTGCAACCGGGGGACTCCCATGCCTTTTGCGGCCCGCTTCACCAGCGCCACCGCCGTCTGCGCCCTCGCGGCGGGGCTTCTCGCGACTGCTCATGCCCCCGCCGAGGCCGCCGCCCCGGCCCCGCCCCGGGCCGCCGAAACCCTCGTCGTGGGAGGCACGAGCTTCCCCAGCGTCAGCGCAGCGACGATGGCCAGCTTCGCCAACACGTTCTCGGCCAACCTCGTCAACGTGCCCTATCCCGCGCAGCTGTCCCCGTTCGCGGGGCAGATGTCGTTGGGGCAATCCGTCGCAGTCGGTGCGGCCACCCTGGTTCAGATGATCGAAACCAGCCTCGCCACCACGGGTTCTCTTGTGGTGTGGGGTATCTCCCAGGGCGCACTGGTGATCAATGCCGCCGCGAAAGTGTTGGCGGCGGAACCGAATCGCCCAGATCCGGCGGCTCTCACGCTGGTCCGGGTGGCAGACCCGGCGACACCGTCGACCGGGATGTTGAACTTTCTGCCCGAGGTGGTGATGTCGCTGCTCCAGACGGGGTCGGAGATGCGCGTAGCTGCCGAGACGCCATTCAACACGGTAATCATCGTCAACAGCTACGACGCTTTCAGCGACTTTCCCCGCAACCCTAATCCGGTGGCGGTGCTCAACGCACTCGCCGGTCTGGTCTACCGGCACGGCCAGACGGCTTTTGTCGACCTGGCATCGGTTCCGGCAGAGAACATCTCGGTCACGGTCAACGCCTACGGCGCCACGACGACGACCTACCGCGTCCCCTCAACGGACCTGCCCTTGACCCGGCCGCTGCGCGACGCCGGCGTCCCGAAGGCCTGGGTCGATGCCCTGGATCGGGTGTTGCAGCCCATGGTCGACGCGGGGTACGCGAGCCCACCGGCGCCCACCCCGGCCGCGGCCCCCGCGGCGGTAGCGGTGGCGCCAGCCAGACCCAGTCCGGTGGCTACGCGGGTGGACTCGGCGACCACCCCGGCGCCTGCTATCGGTGACATCGCCCTCGACACGGTGCGCCCCTCTGCGGTGTTGCGCAGCCCAGCACCGCGAGACGGGGCCGAGCGATCCTCTACGCGCTCCGAGCGGCGCGACGAAAGTCGTCGTCGGTAAGCCGCCGGTGCCGCTACCGACGGGCTTGTCGGAGCCGGCGGGCACAGTAGTGCCCATGAGTACCGACCGCGGTTGGGTCATCGTTGACGTCGAGACCACCGGCACCGATTTCCGAACAGATCGGATTCTCAGCGTCGCCGCCCTGGCCATGACATCCGACGGCACCATCGGCGACATCATGAGCACGCTGCTCAATCCGGGCGTCGATCCCGGTCCCACGCATATCCACGGTTTGACCGCCGCCGCACTGGCTGGCGCCCCCCAGTTCCACCAGGTGAGCGCCGAACTCGCCGCGATGCTGCGGGGGCGGACGTTGGTTGCCCACAACGCCGACTTCGACTACGGGTTCCTCGCCGCCGAAGCACGCCGCGGTGCCATCGAGTTGCCCGTCGCGTCGCTGCTCTGCACCGTCGAAGTGGCCCAGCACCTGCAGCTTGACTTGGCCAATCTCAAGCTGACGACACTGGCCGGCCACTACCGGGTTGAGCAGATGCGCCCACACGATGCACTCGACGACGCCAGCGTCCTGGCCCGAATCTTCCAGCAGATGCTCGCCGACGCCTCCCGCACGGCGATTCCTCTGCCCATCCGTCCCGCGAGCGTCCCGGCCGGTCTTCTGTCGGCGTAGCCGGGACCTACGACGACACCACGGCAGATTCGCCGTGCGGTGGACACGGGGCCGCGGGAGGAAACCCACCGGGTGAGGTGGCGTGCCGATGATGGGGGCACTGATCACCGCATCGCGCCAGCGGCGGCGATCAGTAGCCGCTGACCGCGGTGGGAGTCGAACTCTGCTGTAGAAGAACATCTTTGATGCCGACGGCGACAGCGCCGAGCGTCCAGAAGGCGCCCAGCGCGCTGACGATCAACGCGATGACGATCAGCCGGGGAGAACCTCCGCGTGCGCGGGTGACCGGGGTCAGATCGTAGGAGGACAGAGGCGCCTCAGCGGTGACGAAGACAGACGGCCCGGTGAGGTCATCGGCGGCCAGGGGGATGTTCAGCCCGATGCTGGCGGGCAGGGGGATCAGCGGCCACCAGTCCAGTGATCCGTCGATGGCCAGCCAGCCGGTGAGAATCCCATAGACGCCGGCGGTCAGAAATGCGGCGGGCAGCTGCGCCATGATCCACGGTGCCAGGACCGCTGATCCCAGTGACGAGGTTTCCCGAAAACTGTAGAGCAGCGTGGTGAGCACTCCCAGAATGCTCGCCGACCACAACATCGCGACGATCGGGAATGACCGCAGACGATGCGGGATCAGCGCTTCGATCCTCGCGTACAGCCATCGGCCCAGCGGCCAGCCCAGCGGCGCAGCCAGCGCGACAACCGCCACGATGAGCAACTCCAGCTTGGCTTCCACGGTGTCCGGGGTGCGGGCGAGCAGCGGATGGGTGGCGTTGTCGTCGTAGGGGTCCGGGCGCGCTCCGGCGAGATCGCGATTGCGGCGCCGGATACGGCGGTTGAGCACCTCGGCTCGCCGGATCTGCATGGTGAAGATTCCGGCGTGTTCGGCGATCCACTCGCGCCGCAATTCGTCGTACCGGTCTGTCGTTTCTCTGAACGTCATGTGTTTACGGTTGTCTTATCGTGTCGCATCTGTCAACATGTGAAGCATGATTGGGAGCGTAGCGGTCATCGCCTACCTCGCCTCGATGCCGCACACGGTGGACGTGATCCGGGGGGCCGCAGCCGCAGGCGCATCGCTGTATGCGCTGCTCACCCTGCTGCGCTGGGCGTCCTCGCGGCGCACCACGGCGCGCCAGCACTCGATGTGGGGTACCCACGGCGGCGCCGGCGCCGGGACAGCGGTGTCCAACCCCGTGAACACCACATCGGAGCCGTACCGCTGTGTGGGCGCATCGGCGCGCTGGCCGGGGGTATGGGTCGCCCCGGCCGTCTGCCCGCCCGCCGCGCCGTGCACGACGGCCCCGGCCGCGTGGGGTCAACGCCGCCGCCCGAGCGTGCGCAGCCTCCTGAGCATGACCCACCAGAAGGGGCGCCAGTGAGCATCGTGAATCAGTCCGTGAAGGCCGGTCAGGCTGAGGCTCGCCATCAGTTCATCGAGACCAACACCGCCGCCGATGACTACCCGATCGCCCCCGCGACCGATTGGGGACCGTACGACACTCCGCAGAGCGGCGAGGACGCCGAGGGCGATCAGGACGGCCACGGCCAGTACGACGGGAGCCAGCACAGCGCAGCGCCGATTGACCTCGACTCCCACGACCCGGACACCCGGCCGGACGCGCAGGACGACGCGGGGGGCGACGAGCGCGGTGGGCGACCCCGGCGCTTCGATCCCCGGGTGGTCATCGGCTTCGCCGGCGTGCTGATCGCCGCGATCGTTGTGGTCGTTGTCGCGTCGACGATGTTCTACGGCGGGCGCGATCAGAAGGTGGTGGTGCGCCAAGCCACCGTCGCCGATCCGGCGGTCGCAGTGCCCACGTCCCAGGCGCCCGCAGCAGAGCCCGCGGCGACCGGTGATCGGCCGCTGCCCTACAGTGCCGACGCCTCGGGGTCCTGCCCGGCGGGGTCCACCTCTGCCCAGACCATGGCCGGCGCTGATCCCCGCAACGCGTTCGTGTGTGTGCGCGACGGTATCGACGGGCAGGTGATTGACATCGACTTGTCGAAAACCTATGTCATCACCGCGATTTCACTGACTCCCGGCTGGATCGGGCAGGATGCAAGCGGCACGTCGCAGTGGTCGCAGCATCGGGTGGTCACGACAGCGCAGTACGCGTTCAACGACACCGAGCGCACGCTGATCACCCAGGACACCAAGAATGTGCACGGCGAGGCCGTGATACCCGTCCAGCGGGTTTTGGCCTCGAAAGTCCGGATGCTGATCCGGCAGACCTCAAGGCCGCCGGTCGATGTCCCGACGTCGGCGGCGGCGGGGCCGGACTTGCTGCCCGGGCTGCCGACGCCGCCGACCTTCGCCGGTGACCCGATCTTCGGGGGCACCCCGAACTCCGATCCGGTCGACCACACCTTCGCGGTGAGCAGCTTGAAGATCATCGGACACGAACCGCTGTGAGCGACATCGCGCCGAGCGGGATAGGAAGCGGGACATGAAGATCAGTCGTACCTGGGCCGGCCGCCTACAGCGGTCGCAGTCGCTGGGCGCGCGCCTCGGCCGCCCGGCGGTGTTGGGGCTGGCAGCGCTGGCGGGCCTGCATCTGGTGTGGCAGTTCCTGTTCGGCTCTGCTGTCGACGTGGTGGGACCGGCCCGCACGGTGGTCAACAAGTCCGCGGTGGTGAGTTCCTTCGCGCAGGATTTCGTCTCCGTGTGGCTGACGGCCACCGCCAACGATGCGGCGGTGCTCACGGGCTTCGTCGCCAAGAACGGCGAGTGGAAGCTGCCCACTACCCCCGCTGTGGTCATCACCGCCCCGACGGTGGTGGCGGTGACGCTGACCGACCTCGCCGGTAAAGAGGCTGACGCCGAGGTGTATTCGGTCGTGGTGGGGGTGACCCAGCGCCCGTACGAATCGGCCAGCCCGACGCGCGCCCTGTATCGGGTACCGGTGCTGTGGTCGCGGTACGGGCCGCAGGCCATCAGTCTGCCCGCCCGTGTGGGCGGCCCGGGTCCGGGGGCGATGCTGCCGATGACCTATCCCGTGGCGCTGTCTGGCGCGGATCCGGTGTTCTCGGCGGTGTCGGGTTTCCTGACCGCCTACCTCACCGCAGCCGGCGGTGTGGATCGCTATGTGAGCGCGGACTCTCTGCTCACCGGGCTTGGCGGTGCCTACCAGAGCGTCGCGCTGTCGCAGTTAACCGCCACCGCCGCTCCACCTACGGTGCCGGCCGACGGGGAATCGGTGCGGGTGCTGGCGCGGGTGGACGCTGTCACCTCCCAATTCGCACCTACCCAGTTGGTGTATCCGCTGACGCTGCAGGGCGTGGGCGGCCGGTGGGTGATCGCCGCACTCGATCAGGCACCGGCGATGTCCGTCGATGACGACCTGGCGCCCGCACCAGCTCGACCGCAGTAGCACTGGAACCACCGATGGCAGCCAACCCCAATCACCGGCAGGAGTCGACACCGTGAGCGCCCCCGATCCGACCACAACGATCCGCACCGCATCTGAGGCGGGGTTCGCCGCCGCCCGCCTGATGCGCGAAGCAGCGTCGGTGTGTCCTGAAGTCGCCCTGCGCGACCCGCACGGCTTCTGGCGCGGCCAGGCCGAAATGTCGCTGGCGAGCCTGCTGTACGCGGCCTCGCCCGCCGGGTGCGGTGGCGGGATCACCTGGGCGGTGCGGGCGTTGGACAACACCGATCCCGAGTTCACCGCCGAACCAGGCTGGCGGCAAGTCGAGCAACTGTGTGGCGGCCACCCCGTCTTGGTGAGGGGGGCCGCGCGTGCGATCGACGGTGAGGACCGCCAGCGCCATTCGATGCTGCTGGTGCTGCACGACGTTTTCGACTATCTGGCCGGCGGCGGCGGGCGGTCGTCACCGCTGACGCTGTGAAGCCACTGCACCCCACACCACCCACCCCCACTGAAAGGACACCACCATGATCGAAACCACACTCGCCGCCGGCGATCTGCTCACCGCGATTCCCGGTCTTTGGGATGCGGCGCGAATCCCGCTGGCCATCATCGCCATCGCTGTCGGCGGAGTCTCCGGGGCGTTCTCGCTCACCCGCGGGTTTGGGGCCGCCGCCGGGAAGGTGCTCGGCGGTGTGGCGATAGCAGCGATCATCCTCGGCGGCGCAGGCCTGGCCACCTCCGTCAAGGGCACCGTCGACAAGCACGGTGGCGGCATCACCACCGGCCAGTTCGGTCAGTAGCGGCAGCGGCCGGTTCGGGGAACAGCGACGATGAGCGACGAGTTTCGGCGCGAGACAGCGCGGGTGTTCACCGATGTACGCGACTTCCCGATCTATGTCTCCCACATCGACGACAACACCCGGCTGTGGTTCGCGCCGTGGCGGGTGTGGGACGGCGCCGCGTTCCTGCTGGGCATCGCCGCAACCTTCCTGGCCACCCGCGCGTGGTACGACTCCGGGCACGCCGTCACGATCTTCGTGCTGGGGGCGGCGGCCACCGCTGGTCTGACGGCGGCGGCACGCCAGATCCCGGTGAGCAAACCGTCCCCGTTCCACCGGGTGGGGTGGGCGCTGAGCGGTCTGGCGCGGACCCAACGCAGCGCGGCCGCGGAGGGGGGCGACCCGTGGCTGTCGGCGCCCAAAGAGGTCATCGGCAATCTCGTGTTCACACAGGGCGGCGTCTACGCCGAGTTCCTCGTCGCCGGCCAGCCCGGCGGCATGATGGCCTTCAGCCTCAAAGACCAGATCGCGCGGCGCCACCGCCCGCTGACCCGCCAACTGCCGTCGGGCATGGTGCTGTGGGGGGTGAGCGCACCGCTGTCGCCGCGGCGCACCATTCGGGCGATGCTCGACGGCTACGCCGACCGCGACCAGTGGGTCGACGAAGTCCGCGACTGGGAGTCTTTTCTGCAGATCGAGCCGTTCTACGAACAGATTTTCGGGCTGCGCATTCCGGTGGATGCGGGCATGGTGGGCCGCAGCGGTGTCGGCGGTGTCACCAAGGCCGCGACTGTGATCATCGGCCGGGACCCCGACGACCCGCAATCGCTGGCCGGATACCGCGCGTTGGTCGAGGAGATCCTGGGCAAGATCCCCGCGGAGTTCGCTGCCGTACCGGCCACTGCGCGTCAAATCCACTGGCTTTACGCCCGCCACTGGAATCGGGGGGTGTTCCGGGTGCCGTTCCCGCACGATCCGGGCGGCCCGGAACGGTTGACCGCGCAGGACTTTCAGTCCGTCGCTCCTGATGAAATTGATCTGGGGGACCAGCAGACCCGCCGCGCGGACCGGTCCTGGTGGCGTCGTCATCTGCCGTCCCTGCACCCGGTGCTGCGCACCAGAACCGGCAGCGGGCCGTCGAGCTATCAGACGATGATGCCGGTGTCGCAGCTTCCCCGCGCCGGCCTGGCCTATCCGCGCGCCGAACTGCTGCTCTCGCTCTACGACGTCGATGTCGACGACGCCGATGTGGACTGGTTCCAGCACGTCACCATCCGCTCGGCGGAAAAGGCGCTGACCCGTGTGGACCGCGCTCAACGCAACCTCAACGACCAGAGCTTCCAGCGCACCGGCCGCCGTGCCAGCCACGCCGATCTGATCGAGCGCTACCACAGCGGGGAGGACTACAACGCCGAACTGCGGTCCTCCACTCTGGAGCGGGAGGTGGAGTCCACGACCGTCGCTGCGATCGGCTCCGCCTCTGCCGCGACCACCGCCCAGGCGGTGCAACACCTGCACACCCATTTCGCCGAGGAACTCGACACGACGCTGCGCGGGCCGCGCGGTGGGGCACAGGTGGCGTTGTGGCAGATCGGCCTGCCTGGCAGCGAGGAGCGTGCCCCACGCGACCAGTACTGCCAGCCCACTACCACCAAGCACTGGGCGCGGTTTTCGCCGTTGGTGTCCAGCGCGTTGGGCAACCGCAGCGGCATCCTCATCGGCCGCAACCTGGCGACCCGCCGAGCATCCCCGGTACTGCTCGACCTCGAGGGCGTGGCACGCCGGCGCGGCGCCCCGGGGCTGCTGCTGTTCGGCCCGCCCGGTGGCGGAAAATCACAGTGCGCCAAACGGATTGTCGACGCGCTGATCAAACGGGGGTCGCAGACCTCGATCACCGATCCGGGCACGATGCGGGAGTGGTCGAGCGCCTTGGCCCACCACGGGGACAGGGTGGCCGTTCTTGATCCCGCACGCGGCGCGGTGTCGATGGACGGCCTGCGGATCTTCCGCCGCGACATCGCGGTGGAACGCACGCTGGATCATCTGCTGCCGATGATGGGTGTGGACACCGACGGGCTGGTGGCCCGGCAGCTACGCGGGTTGCTGCGCCCCGATGAGCGGGTCGCCGAAAGTATGGGCGCTTTGGTGCGGTATTTGAACTCGCTGACCGGGCGTGCGGCCAGCGAGTACGAGGAACTGACAGCGCGGCTGGACATGTGGGCCAACGTCGATTACCTGCGCTGCATGTTCGACGAATCGCTGCCGGTGCCGCCGATCGCGGACAAGGACGCCGTGGTGTGGTTGACCGCGGACCTGGAGCTGCCCTCGACCACCCAAACCGACGAACTGCACCTGTACCGGCGTCAAACCGCCAGAGCGCGTGCAGGGTTCGCCATCTACGGCATGATCGCGGCGCTGACCCGCGAAACCTACACCGGGCCGAACCGCCGGCCCGACAGCTTCGGCTGGTTCGTCGCCGAGGAGGCCCGCTCCTATTTCGCTTCGCCGGTCGGCAAAGACGACGCGTTGCGCATCGTCACCCAGGGCCGCAAGGAACGCTACGGGCTGATCGCGATCTCCCAGCACGTCGAGCACTTCGCCGGGATCAGCACCCAGGATCTGCCTAACCGCATCGTCACACCGTTCAAACCGTCGGAGCGGCAGTACGCGGTCGAGGCGTACCGCAAGATCGGCATCGACCCCGACGAGTATCCCGAGGTGCTCGACCTGCGCACCGTCGAAGGGCACGGGTACGCCTATTTCCTCGACGAGTTCGGGCGGGCGGGCCTGGTGGACCTGTTGCATCCGGTGCAACACGAATTGGTGTCCGCGTTCGACACCCGCAACCTGGGGGTTGACCCGCCGCCCGGTGTGGGGTCTGCGTGCTGACGGGGCGGCTGGCGGCGTGGCTGTATTGCCATCCACGGGTGCGCCGGGCCTGGGTCATCGCCCAGACACTGTGGCTGGGCGCGATGATCGCCCTGCTGACCGCTCCCGCCGCCACCGCGTCAGGTCTCGGAACGGCCCTGGACTTCAGCGGGTTGCGGGACAGCCGGGGCATTCCCATCGGCGCCTATTTCTTCTCCACGGTGGACGTGATCGAGGCCATGCGCCATCAGGGCACCGACATGAGCATCACCGACCCGGCCACCTGGATTCCGTCCCTGGCCGACAACGTCACCGTGGCCCTCACCTACTCGCAGGTCGCCGCCGCACTCGGAGCCTGCACCGGCTTCCTGCTGTTCATCTGCTCCATGGGCATCTGGGTCATCAAATTCGCGCTGGGCACCACCTGGCTGTTGTGGTTGGCGGCGGTCGCCGCCCCGATCGTGGCCAACATCACCGCCGTCCTCAACCATCTGCATGTGGTGCCGACCGCGCTGATGATCTGCCTGCTCATCGGCGGTGTCATCGCGCTGACGAAAGGCGTGGGACGCGGAATCGGCATCATGGCAAGCGGTTTCGTGGTGATCCTGCTCGCCGCGTGGCTGTTGCGTGACCCGGTCACCGAACTGACCAGCCCTGAGGGTGTGCTGGGCATGGGCCGCTGGCTCGGATTCACCGTGGCGATGGGCGTGGCCAATAACGGCCCCATCGTGACCGATGGGTCGACCATCAACGACGCCCAGGTCAACCAACTCACCGGGTGGATGGTCGATGTGCTGGCCCGCCACAGCCTGCAACTGATCAACTTTGGCGAGGTCATCGACACGCGGCCGGGATGCGCCGCCGCCTGGGATGCGGCGCTGATGAGCAACCGCACCGCCGAAGGCCCCGCGTTGGCCATCAAGAACTGCGGAGCAATGGACGCGTACACCCACGCCCAGCACCTCAGCGGCGAATCGGTCGGACTGTTTTTCCTGCTGAACCTCGTGGTGATGGCGGCACTGCTGGCGCTGTGCTACATCGGCGCGGAGGTGCTGCGCGTCGGGTTCAAAGCGTTCTGGAATGTGTTGATCCTGGTACCCGCCGCCGCCGTCGCTGTCGCTCCCGGCCCGCAACGGCAGTTCGCCAAAAAAGCCGCGCTGCGCGCGGTCGTGCACGGCCTGGAAATGATGTTCGCCACCGCCGGCCTGGGTGTGCTGTTGATCCTCATGCGCCACGTGATGCAGGGCAATTTCGCAGGCGGCGTCCAGGTGACCTCACCGCTGCTGAAACTGCTGATGCTGGTTCTACTGTCCTGGGCGGCGTCGCTGGCGTTCCGAAAAATGTTGCACGCCTTCGGCGATGGGGGATTGCCCACGCCGCTGTCGATGGCCAAAGGTGCGGTCAAGATGGGCAGGGGCGGTCTGGGGCCGCTGGCCCAGATGCAGCAAATGCGCAACGGGGCGCGCCGGATGGGCCAGGAGTTCGGACCGAGTGACTCCGCGCACCTGCCCGGACAAGCGGGCGAGCAGGGGTCGGCGGGCCCGGCGCAGCCCGGCCGGCGCGCACACCCGCCCGTCGCGCCGAGCGGGTCGGCCGGCACCACGCCCCGCCCCGGCAGAGGAGGGTTCGCGGGCAAACCCGCGCCACAATCACCCGCCACAACCGGCGCACCCGGTGCCGGGGCAGGTAATGCCACCGCGGCCCGCGGCACCGCGAGCGCCGCAGGCCGGGCCGCGGGCCGCGGCGCCGCCGCAGGAGGTCGGGCCGGCGCGGGCGCGGCCGCCGGCGCGGGCGGGTCGGGCGCGGGCGCCGCCGCCACGACCGCCGCCACCGCCGTGGCACCCGAAGTGGTGGTCGGCGCGATGATCGCCCAGAAGGCCGTCGGGGTGGCGCAGACAAAGGCGGGCCGGTCCTCAGCAGGGCAGCCCTCAGCAGGGCGCGCCGCAGCGGGCACCCCGGGGGGGAGTCCATCACCGCCGGCCCGGCCCGGCCAGCCGCCGCCCGCGGTGCCACCCGATGGGGCGCGGCGAGCGACACCACCAGCGTCGACACCCGCCGATGAGGGCCGCGTGGACAGCCACCGCCTCGACGACGACACCGGGGCGCAAGCCGCACCGCCGCCGCACCGCCGCACCCCGCCACCCAGTTAGGAGCCCCCGATGACCCGCACTACCGTGCGCGGCGCAACCTGCGCGCCGCGTCTTCGCACCTCGGTGCGGACCGACACCGCCCTGGCGCACGCCCATTGGTGCGCGACCCGGCTCGTTCACCACCGCTGGCAGTTCGTTCACCTCGGTCCGGGAGAAGTGACCGCTGTGACACCCGGCGGTGACACGGTGCGCCGCCGACATACCGGCGGACCCGATCACCGCAACCTGCTCACCGACCTGTGCGCGGCGCTGATGGTGCTCGGTGAGGCCGGCACCCGGGCGACCGCGCACCTGGACGCCATGCTGCGCTTACGGGTTCCGATCACCCGCCGCCCCGAGGAGATTCACCCGTGGACCATCCCCGGCAACACTGTTGCCGCGTCGGCGGGCGTGCGGATCGGCTACTGGATCAGCACCATCCTCAGCGAGGATTACCACTGGCAGATACTTGATTTCGAGGCGTCGGGATTCCACGCCGCCCTCCGCGGCGACGAGGACGGCCCGCAGCGGTTCACCGCCGAAGGCAGTCGCACCCCGACCACGTCGATGCTGCTCGCCGGGCACCTGTCCACGCTGACCGACGGTGAGCGCCGCACATTGACGCAGCTGGTCACCGCCCATCAGCGGACCTCAGACAGCGCGCTGGCCCTTCACCCCAGCGTGGGTGGGGGAACAGACCGATGAGCGCGCCGCACCGCAGCAGCCGCCGCTCAACCGACCACGCCAGCACCGCGACCGAACGGGCTGCCAACGCTGCCCGCGCGATGGCGGTGCGAGCCGCCCGCCGCCGTGACCGGATGGTCGAGATGGGCATCGCGCTGCTTGACGAGTTCCTGCCGTCCGGTCAGCGGCCACAGACCCGCGCCGAGGTGGGAGAGTTCTATACCGTCGCCGACACCGTGGTGGCGCAGGTGCTGCGTTGCCACGCCGCGGAGTTCCGCCGCGACGGGTGGCGGGCCGGCGACGGTGCCGACCCCGAACACTGGACTGAGGCGGCGGTGGTGCGCGTCGGCTTGGTCCTGGGACACTCTGAGGTGGCCGCCGAACTGCGCCACCGCCTCGGGATGGACGTCGCAACGCTGCGGTACTCCTCCAGCGAGCAACGCATCGAACAGTGCCGCCGCCACTACGAGGAAGCCGTGGCGTTGGTCGAGGACACCCGCCAAGTCGATCCCGACGACGTGTGGCGCACCCTGATGAACACCGACCATCACGACCTGATGGCGCTGGTGATTACGTTGGCGGCGCTGGTGCCCACCGATCAGCCCGAGTTGGGCCGGTGGGTCAAGGACCTGCCCGTTGCGGGGCCGTCGCAGCGCAGCGTTGCCCGGGGACTGGCGATGCTGATCCCGGTGCGGCCGCGGCTGCGCGCATTGCCGGCGAGCGGGCCCTTGCGGTCGGTGTCGGCCAGGACGCTGCCATGACCACCGCCGACACGATGATGATCCGCGCTGAACTGCTGGCCGCCCTGCGCACCGCCAACCGCGCGATGAGCACCTCGGAGCTGGCCCAGATGATGCCGTGGCGATCCGATACCCTGCCCCTTCCCTGCGCGCTGCTCTGTGACGTGCCGCAGAAATCACGCAAGATGCGGGTGTTGGAATGTCACCGGAACTGGCACGTCGTCGAGGTGCCCCGCACCGCGCAGGACGGGCCAACCGGGGTCTACCGGCACCTGATCAGCCTGGCCCGGACGCAGGCGATCCGGCGAATCAAGTTGGGGCCGAGAGTCATCCACTGGGAGGCCGTCGCTCCGTGAACATCCATCCGCGCCACGCACTGCGCGCTGTGACTGCCGCGTGCTGCGCACTGGGCGTCGCCGGCTGCTCAGCACCACTTGGCGCGCACCCCGACACCGCGACACCGACCGCCGAGGCCGCCGGCGCGGCATTAGAAACGCTGCTGCTCGACGATGCCGATGTCGCCCGGATCGTGGACACGCCGCTGCTGCACTCCGTCGACACCTACACCGCGATGCCCGACACCGGTGGACGGACATATTCCGACCCGTTCTGCGGCGCGGCGATCTCGTCGGCCTCCACCAGCACCTACCAGCCAGGAACTGTTGCCGACGTGCGCGGCCGTCGACTCTCCGATAGCGATGCTGGCGGCGCCACCCAGACCCGGTCTGTCACCCAGTCCGTCATCACCTTTCACGACGCACAAGCAGCCCGTGAGTTCATCGCCGCCGCCCGCACCGGGTGGCTGGCCTGCGCAGGCACCAGCGTGGAAATGCGCGACGACGCCGGTCGTGCGGTGTGGCGTGTGGAGCAACCACGCTATGAAAGAGCAGTGCTGTCGGTGGCAGGCACCCACCGCAGCGGATGGGGGACCGAACATGCGATCTCGGCTCAAGGCGCGATCGTCATCGACGTCACCGTGTCAGGTGCCGACGCAGTCGCCGGCCGGGCCGAAACGGTCGTGCAACACATCGCGCAACGCTTCTCCCAGTGAAGGATTGGGTCGACACGATCCTCAATCCCGAGATTTCGCGGCCCGAGGTGCCTCACATAAAAGTGAGCGCGAAGCGTGGGCGGTGCCTCACGTACTTTGAGCGCGTAAGGTAGGCCCGCTCTACGTCTTGGTCAATCGGTTG